>Ga0256840_1002273_pt1 | contig 17134 bp, 23 predicted proteins | sample 355202metaG_FD_185969 | JGI IMG/M metagenome (GOLD analysis project Ga0256840, IMG submission 185969) | Hydrothermal vent microbial communities from Mid Atlantic Ridge, Atlantic Ocean - 355-202 | ecosystem: Environmental > Aquatic > Marine > Hydrothermal vents | place: Atlantic Ocean: Mid... | reverse complement strand
ATCTTTTGGCAAGTGTTTCTCTTCTACACAAAAAGAGAAATAAAGATTTCCTTCATCACCTTCCCAGGTATTGCCTCTACTTCCTACGCCATCACTTTGAAAATCAACTCCAATAGCCACAGGAGCTACAATCTTAGCATTTTTTACATTTTCTATTAAATACTTATGAGTAGATGGTAAGTGTTTAAACCAATTGATTTCCAACTTCTAACCTTTTACCTCTTGCATATTGAACTGCTATCATCTGCTTTTTTGAAGGAGCTTGAACAGATTTTATCCTTAAACTGCCTTCTTTACATGTAACGATAATGTCTTCATCAATAGATATAATCTTGTCATAATCATGAATTGTTTTCACATCTACTATCTCTATGTCTTTTAGTTTTAGTCCTGAATCTAAGAACAAGCCAGGCCATGGGTCATATGCTCTAAACTTAGTATATATTTGATTTGCAGTATCTTGCGAAAAAGAGACTAAGCCATCATTTTTTCTTATTTTTGCTGCATACGAAGTATCTGAATTTAACTGTTTTATAGGTTCAATATCTTTAAAGTTTCTTAGCATTTTTATGGCTAACTTTGATGCCATTACTGAAAGCTCGTCAAATAACTTATCAACTTTTATATGTTGATCTAGCTTAAAATATGAAAAACCTAATATATCGCCTGTATCTAAACCCTCTTCCATAAGCATTGAAGTTATTCCAGCAAATTTGTCGTTATTTAGCAATGAAGATTGAATTGGACTTGCACCCCTATACTGTGGGAGTATTGAAGCATGTAAGTTTATGCAAGGTGCAATATCTAATATATTTTTTGGTAGTATCTGTCCATAAGCTGCAACAACTATAAAATCTGGCTTAAAAGAGTTTATGTATTCATATGCTTCATTAGTCTTAAGTGTTTTTGGTTGGTAAATCTCTACATGTAAAGAGTTTTCTAAAACGAATGCTTTTGTATGAGGAGGAGTTAAAATCTGTTTTCTTCCTACTGGTTTATCTGGTTGAGTTACAAGAAGAGGAACTTCAATATCTTTACATGTAAGGATTTCTTTTAGTATCTGAGTTGCATAATCTGGTGTACCCATAAAAACTATTTTTATTTTACTATCTAACATCACTTTTCCTCTTTACATGTAAAGAGCGTTCCACCTTTGTGAATACCCTCAAGTGCATAACTTCTTGCATCACTCAAATCGAAACCACTACACATAAACATATCTTTTTCTCTTTTTAGTAAAAATTCTGCTGATTTTAGTTTTGTAACTATCCCGCCAGTAGCAAACTCACTTCCTGCGTCTTGAGGTGATTTTAGTTCTTCTTTTGATATGCAATTTACTACTTTTTTTATCTTTGCATCTTCAAATTTATGTGGATCTTTGTCATAGTATCCATCAATGTCAGAAAGGATTATAAGTAGGTCTGCTCTAAAGTAGTGTGCGACATGAGCTGAAAGCTGGTCATTATCACCAAATACAAGCTCTTCTACTGCCGTAGCATCATTTTCATTGATAATAGGCAATACATCATTATTGATAAGAGTATCAACAGCGCACTTAGCATTTTGTGTTCTTTTTCTTGAATCAAAATCGTCTGCTGTGAGCAGTATTTGTGCTCCTAGTTTGTCAAATTTTGCCAATTTTTTGTTGTATAATTCTATTAAATGAGGCTGACCAACTGCAGCTATTGCTTGCCTGTTATGTAGTAATTTTTTATCTAGCTTTAGCTTAGAATAGCCTGCTGCAACTGCGGCTGAACTTACTAGTATAACTTCGTTGTTTTTCATAAGGTCTACTAAAAACTCAACAAGATTGAGCATCCTCGTTTTTTCGATGCGATTTTGCTCACTTAAAACATGACTTCCTACTTTGACAACTACTCTCATCTTAATGTCTCCTTTTTTAGAAACAAAGTCCCTAAAAAATTCCTCTCACTAAAGCACGAAACAGAAGTTTCTGTCTAGCAAAAAAAATTTATTCCTCTGTAGATTTTCTCGTTTCATTTACAGCACCTAAAAGTGCGTACTTTATAGCTTCCAAGTTTTTTCTTGATATTGATGAAAATGGCATAACAAAATATGGTAATTCTTTATTATATCCATCATAGCCTTGTATGTCTTGACAATATGCTGGGGTATCATCTTCAAAACCAAAGTGTTTACCATGTTTGTTTGGCTCTAATCCTAACATCTTAATAAACTCTTTTGTTTTTTCTTCTACTTCTTCTTGAGGCAAAGCATCACTTCTAGTAAGTGCTATTGCATAACCATTTTTAGAAAGTTTTTCTGAAAAATTTTTAACCTCTTTTACTAAAGTTTTATACTGGTCTTCTAGTTCTCTATAGTTGGCAATATCAATCATAAAAAGTGAAAATTTTGTTCTTTCAATATGTTTTAAAAAATCTAGCCCAAGTCCTTTTCCATCACTTGCACCTTCGATGATTCCAGGGATATCTGCCATAACATATGATTGGAAATTATCAGTTTCGACAACACCAAGTTTTGGAGTTAAAGTTGTAAATTCATAATTTGCTATTTCAGGTTCTGCGTTTGATATAACAGAGATAAGAGTTGATTTTCCTACATTTGGAAAACCTACTAATCCAACATCTGCTATCAGTTTGAGCTCCAGTCTTACATCTCTATTTTCTCCATTAAGGCCTGGCTGGGCATAACTTGGTCTTTGGTTGGTTGGTCCTTTGAAGTGTACATTTCCTAGTCCACCTTTACCACCTTCTATGAAAAGTATCTCTTCTCCATCTTTTACCAAATCTAGTAAGACTTCACCACTTTCTTTGTCTATAACTTGTGTTCCTGGTGGAACTACAACATAAAGTGATTCTCCATACTTTCCATAACACTTTCTAGCCATACCTGGTTGTCCATTTTTGGCTTTTAGGTTTCCTGAGCCTCTAAAGTGAGAAAGTGTGTGAGTATTGTTATCTACTCTAAAAAAAACACTGCCTCCTTTTCCTCCATCGCCACCATCAGGACCACCCATGATAACATGCTTTTCTCGTCTAAATGAAACAGCTCCTGCGCCACCATTACCTGCTTTTAAATTTAACTGTACATTATCGATGAACATTGAAAACCTTTGTTTTGTTTTGAAAATTTTATTTAAATTATTTATAATATCTACATGTAGAGATTGTAAATAATCTCATAGAAAGAGTTAGGCGGATAAAAATCCGCCTAGTGGTTATAAGGGGATTACAGAAACTTTGTTTCTTTTTTTATTTTTGCGTTTAAATTCAACATTACCATCTATTAAAGCATAGATTGTATGATCATTGCCGATTCCAACATTGTCGCCAACATGAACTTTTGTTCCTCGTTGACGGATTATGATGTTACCTGCTCTTACAAATTCTCCACCAAATTTTTTTACGCCTAGTCTACGACCAGCTGAATCTCTGTTATTCTGGGTACTACCTTGACCTTTCTTATGTGCCATGCTATTCCTTTCTTAGTGTCTAATGGGATTAAGCTGTTATGCTTAAAACTCTTACTTTTGTGAACTGTCTTCTAAAACCGCGTTTTACTTTAGAATCTTTTCTTCTACGCTTTTTAAAGATAATTACTTTTTTATCTTTACCGTCAGTTATAACTTCTAGTTCAACTTTTGCACCATCTACGAATGGAGCTCCCACTTTAAGTTCTTCACCTTTTACGGCTAAAACTTCAGTCACCTCGATTTTCTCTTTTGGCTGAGCGTCAAGCTTGTCGAGATTTATAATATCTCCCTCTTGAACTTTATACTGCTTCCCGCCATTTTTAATGATTGCATACATTAGTATGTCCTTTGACTTTAGAGTTTTTTCAATTAAGGTGGAGATTATATCTGAAAATACTTTAAGGTAAGATTAAAGTTTCTTTAGTATTTTATGCCTTCCAAAATTTAAGTAAAAAACAATTATAATAGGAACTTATTTACTAATGAGGAAATAAAAATATAATGAAATTTAAAATTTTACATATAATATTGATTATATTTGCAATAACTATTTTAACTTCTTGTTCAAATAAACAGACAAAACCTGTTGTCGTTGAAACAAACATAGATTATTATCTTGAAGCCATAAAATACGAAGATGATGATGGAAATATACAAGGGGATAACTACAAACAATATAAATATTTTTTAGACAAGGCCATAGAAAGCAAAAACCTAAATGCATATTTTAAATCTTACCAAAATTATAACATGCTTTATGGTAAAAGAGCCTATATAGATGGTAATTATATGGTCGTGCAAAAACGGGACATAAGAAAAGCTCATGAATTTGCTCTTTTGATTATTGAAAACAGATCAAACAGTCAGGCTGCATGTGAAATGATTAAAAAAATTGATAACCAAAATAATTTTACTAAAAATCAATCCTATAGAATATATTTGGCAAATGAGTTTCAAGGTTGCTCAAATATAGAAGATAAACTTTTTGACTATAAATTTACACCAGCAAGTGTTTTTATAACCAAAACACCGCACAAAGCACTTGTATTGGGACAAATGATAGATAAATATGCAAAAAAAGCACTCGATGGTTCTTTAGAAAAATCTTATGTAAATTTTGATAACAGGTGGATTATGTTGTCTAGATATGCTCTTGCGTTATCAATCATAAATAAAAAAAATAAAAAACTATCAAAAATGTACCACAACCTTGCAGAAGATATTATAAAGTCAATACCTTTAAATAAAAACAGGTATTTTAGATATGATTTAAAAAATAAAAATAAAAAAATATACTATCATGTAGAACAACAAAACAAATTGATATCTGAAGGAATTGCCATGATTAAAAATAGCCAATTAAATAGGAGTGAAAAATGAGTGATTTTGACTTGAATGATGAGCAGATAGAAAGATATGCTAGACACTTGATTTTAAAAGGTATAGGCGCAGAGGGTCAAGAAAAAATAGTGAAAAGTAAAATTCTAATCATAGGAGCTGGAGGACTTGGAAGTCCAGCTGCTATGTATTTGGCTGCTGCTGGTGTTGGTGAAATCGGCATTGCTGATGGTGATGTTGTAGAGCTAAGTAATCTTCAAAGACAAATCATACACACAACTGAAGATATAGGAAAAGCAAAAGTTTTATCTGCTTTGGAAAAAATAAAAAAATTAAATCCAAATGTAAAAGTAACTATGTATGAACAATATCTTGATGCTTCAAACATACTCGATATCGTTAAAAAATATGACTTTATCATAGATGGTACAGATAATTTTGAATGTAAGTTCTTGATAAATGATGCTTGCGTTTTAGCAAATAAAGCATACTCTTATGGTGGTATACTAAGATTTAATGGACAAAGTATGACAATAAAACCAAATGAATCTGCATGTTATGCCTGTGTTTTTGACTCCCCTCCTCCTACCAATATGGTACCAACTTGTGCAAGTGCTGGTATACTTGGAGCAATTGCAGGCATATTGGGAACTATTCAGGCTACTGAAGCTTTAAAATATATCACCAATTATGGTACGCTTTTAACAAATAAACTTTTGATATTTGATGCAGATAGTATGGATTTTGACAAATTAAATGTCAAAAAGAATCCAAAGTGTAGAGTTTGCGGAGAAAATGGCATAAAAGAGCTGAAAGACTATGATACAACTATATGCGAGACGAAAGGATAAAAAATGGATAAATATAAAAAAGATTTTAGAGGTGTAAAATGCCCAATCAACTTTGCAAAAACAATCATGGCTTTGTCTAAACTTGAAGATGGCGAGATTCTTGAAATCCTTATAGATGATGGTAACGCTATAGAGAAACTTCCAAAGTCTGTAGAAGATGAAGGACATACTATAGAATTTAAAGGTGAAGAAAGTAGTGGTGGCTGGAAAATTAGGATTATCAAGTAAAATTTTATTTGATAATCATGTAAAATTGTGCTACAATTTGTAAATCTACTGACAAAATAGAGGAGAATATTATGAAAGTAGCACAATATACATTTCAGTCACCATCAACAAGTCGGGTACAAATTGGCAGGCTTGATCCTAGCACAAAAGAAAAAACTATCCAAAGTGACAATTCAAAATCAACAAATGATACAAATAAAGCACAGCTAAATACTGAGAATCTTAAGCCAATAAAAACTAATGAAATAAAATCGGTTGATTTTTCTAATCAGCTTTTAGATGTTTATGCCTAAAACCTAACTTCATTGGCTAGCTTAGTGATTAAGTCTTTTATATAGGCCGTATCCCAATCAAAACCACCTGCGATTGAGTATCGTATCTTGCCTTTTTTATCTATGATGTAACTTGTTGGAAAAGCAAACACCTTATAGTCTTTGGGTGCGCTTTGATTTGGGTCTAAAAGTATTGTAAAATTTACTCTGTATTTTTTGATAAATTCTGACATTTGATCCTTGGTTTCCCCAAGATTTACTGCTAAGATTTTAAATGGTGCATTTTTTAATTTAGAATTTAGATTTGACATAGATGGGATTTCTTTTATACAAGGAGGACACCAACTAGCCCAAAAATTAAGCAATACTACTTTACCTTTATATTGTGATAGCGTATGCTCTTTGCCTTTTAAATCTGATAATTTAAAATCCTTTACATGTAGAGTTCCGTTATACTCATTGAGTTCATTTGTTGTAGTTTTTACTTTTTTCTTTTTTTTCTCAACTAGTTTTACAGCATCTCTTGGTTTTGCATATTTTTTGAGTTGCTTCATACTATTCACAACGCTCAAACCAAATCTAGCTTTTAGCGATATCTCATCTTTTAGTGCATCTTCTCTAAAAAAGAATCTGTCTCTAACATTTTTCAAAATTTGAACAAAAACATCGCTACCGCCCTTTTTTAGTTTTTCAACTGTATCATTGACTCTTAATGCAAGTGTTGATTTTTCAGGCAAATAGATAAATATAGGGAGATTAGTAGAGCTGGCAATTGGTAAAAAGGTACCTTCTACTCCTGCATTTGGTGTTTTTTTATATAGATTTGGTGATACTAAAATAACACCAGATATAATCGAGTTTGAAGCACTTTGCCAATTATTGATGGCTTTGAGAAGTAAACTAGAGCCTTTATCGTTACTGAATAAATAGATATTTTTGCCTGTTTTTTGTGCTTTATTTATGATTGATTCATATGCTTGCAGAGGTATTTTTTTGAGACTTGATGGGGCAGGAACAAGAAACAATGAGCCAAAAGGGTCGGCAAGCCAAACTTCAACATTTTTTTTGTTGATACTTGTTGCAAGTTCTTTTAGACCATCTGTTATGCCATGTTCTGATGGTAACATAATAAGTAAATCTTTACCATTTGATAGATATTGTTCAACTTCTATTGTCTCGTCGCCACCAAAGTCGATGGATAGATTTTGGTTAGCTAAAGACAGTGTAGACAGCATTACAATAACAATAAAAATATTTTTTAGCTTAAGCATAAATTTCCTTTATTATTTTTTTCAAATTTTTCTCTATAATATTCCATACAAACTCTTTCTTTGGTATAGTTGTATCTAGATGGTCTGAGACTATTTTGAAAATATAAATATCACTCTTGTCCAAAAACTTTTTACTTACATGTAAAAAAGTTTCAGACTCCATATCAACAAGTACTGTACTTAGTTTTTCTTTATCGCTACAAGGAGCATCGAGTGAACTTATACTCTCAAAATACATCCCATCTCGTTGATGCGTAGTACACACAAGTGACCCAATCTCCATAGATGTATCTTTACATCCAGCAATGCCAATATTGACTGCTTTTTTTATATCATAGGTTTCAAAAAGTTCCTTTACATGTAGAGTGTTTTTAGCACCCATACCACTCACTACAAGAACTATACCATCTTTTTGGTAAACCTTGCAAGGCTTCCTTTGTGTGCATTGTAATTTTAAAGACTCTATAATCGGTTTTGCCTCAGCAAAAAATGCAGTGTGAATTAAAGTTTTTTTGTTCATATTTTACATTATAGCGAAACGATTAAGGTATAATGCGATTATTAGACTTCTTGCATAACCCCTTGCAGTCTCAGCAACTCATAGATAAGTTTGAGTGAGGCAGTTTATCTTTTGCGTAGCCGTAGCTACGGATGAGATGAACGCCCTTAGCTCAAGTTTATCTATGAGTTGCCCGCAGGGAGGAATAAGAAGTCTATTGTAAAAATAGGGATAAAAATTTATATGGAAAATTACAAAGAAAGATTTGAAGAACACATTAAAAATTGTAACTTTAAAAAGCTAGATAAAACAACTCAAGATTTTTTAGAAAAAAAAGCTTACATGTACAGCCTCTCTTTTCAGCACTTAAAACAGCTTGTAGATATGTCTATAGACCTCAATATGTGGGGAGAATCACCTTTACATGTAGTCTGGGATGATAAAGATGATAAGAAAAAAACTCTTCTAAATCTAAAGAATTATTATGATAGATTGCGAGAAAAGCCAAAGTCTTATTTTGGTTTTAAAGATAGCTCAAGCTACAAAAATATCGACAAGTTTAAGTTTGTAGAGTATGAAAAAGAAGGCTTGGCACTTGGTTCTTGTCCTGTGGCATCTCCAAAGACTAGGTGTTGCAATCTTATGACACTTGATGCGGTTGAGAGTTGTGGTTTTGATTGTTCTTATTGTTCTATTCAGTCTTTTTATAACGAAAATAAAATTGGCTTTGATAAAGATTTTACAAGCAAACTAAAAAATCTGAAACTAGACCCAAATAAAACTTACCATATAGGAACAGGGCAGAGTTCAGACTCACTTATGTGGGGTAATAAAAATGGCATACTTGATGCTCTTTGTGATTTTGCAAGAGCTAATCCCAATGTCATTTTGGAACTCAAAAGCAAATCAGACAATATCTCATACTTACTGGAAAACGATATACCAAAAAACATACTTTGTACTTGGTCTATGAACACAACAACTATCATAGAAAACGAAGAGCATCTAAGTGCTTCTTTGGAAAAACGCATTAAAAGTGCAAGAGCATTAGCCGATAAAGGATTGCTTGTTGGGTTTCATTTTCATCCTATCGTTATGTATGAAAATTATTTGGATGAGTATAAAGAAGTTATCGAAACTCTTACATGTAAGTTTAAACCTGAAGAGGTGGCGCTTGTTTCTATGGGCACTTTGACATTCATAAAACCCGTTATAAAAAAACTTAGAGAACGCGATTTTAAAAGTAAAATATTGCAAATGCCAATGAGCAATGCTAACGGAAAATTTTCCTATCCGCTTGAAGATAAGATAGAGATGTTTAGTGAAGTATATAAGGCTTTTGTTCCTTGGCATAATAAAGTTTACTTCTACATGTGCATGGAAGATGAGAGCTTGTGGAAAAAAGTTTTTGGACACGAATACGCACACAATGATGAAATGGAGCATGATATGGTAACATCTTATATGAGAAAAATAAATGACTAAAAAAAATGAACAAACACTAAACAAAGCATTTATAAACTCTATCAAAAATTTTATATCTATTGTTCCTATGATTTTGGCTATTATTGGTTTGATTGGACTTTTTCAAACTCATGTCACGGACACAATGCTATCCAAACTATTTGGTTATAACGATTTTCTTGATGTTCTTATAGGCACTCTGACAGGTGCAATATCTTCTGGAAATGGTGCTATTAGTTTTGTGATTGCTAAAGGATTGCAAGCTCAAGGCGTATCGCTTTATGCTCTGAGTGCTTTTATATTAGCTTGGATTACTTTGAGTTTTATTCACTTGCCAGCTGAAAGTAGTGTATTTGGTTTGAAATTTACAGCTTGTAGAAATATATTAACCTTTTTAACTACACTTATAATAGCCTATTTGACTGTTGTAACTATGGGGTTGTTTGTATGAAAAAGTTAAAATTTAAAGGTGTAAAGTTTTTAGCTTTTATGATTATTTTATATGCTCTACTTTTTATATTTGATTTTGAAAATACCTTTACTAGTCTAAAAGGAGCTCTGAATATCTTGTGGAAAATAGCTCCAATTTTTGCATTTGTCATCATCTTAACAGCACTTATAAATTACTTTTTAAAGCCTAAGCAGATAATGAAACACTTTGGTAAGGACAGCGGCACAAAAGGAATAATCTATGCTCTTTTTGGTGGGATTTTAAGTCATGGACCTATGTACGCTTGGTATGGTATGCTAAGCGACATGAAATCACATGGACTAAAAGATAGCCTGATTGCTATTTTTATGTACGCAAGAGCTGTAAAACTGCCTCTATTGCCTTTTATGATTGATCTGTTTGGAATGACATTTACGGTCATCATAAATGTTTACATACTTATCTTTGCAGTTTTACAAGGAAAAATAATGGATAAACTTATGAGTAAAGAAAAATGAAAGTTGCATTAGTAACTGGTTCTAGTTCGGGCATTGGAAAATCGATTTATGGTGAACTAAAGAAGAATGGCTATATCGTATATGGTATCAGCAGAAAAGATGGTGAGATAATCTGTGATTTGAAAGATACAAAATCTTTATATGTAAAGATAAAAGAGTTTTTGAAAACGACAGATATAGACCTGCTTATAAACTGTGCTGGTGTTGGAGTTTTTGTTCCACACGAAGAGTTAAAACTAGAACAGATTGAAGCTCTTATAGATGTAAATTTGAAAGCTCCTATACTCCTTACAAACCTATGTCTAAGAAGTCTTAAAAAAACAAAAGGTCATATCATAAATGTTGCATCCATTGAAGCAACAAGGCACTCAAAGTTTTCGGCACTCTATACCGCTACGAAAAGTGGGCTTAGAGATTTTTCTTTGAGTCTATTTGAAGAGTTAAGAAAGGCAGATGTAAAAGTTACAAACATAAATCCAGATATGACAAAAACAGCTTTTTTTGATAAACTACAGTTTGAGCCAGACCAGACAAAACAAGATACTTTTTTACTCCCACAAGACATAGCTGAAACTGTCATACAAATCATAGAATCACCTTTTGTTGTTACAGATATAACACTTCGAGTACAAAAGTTAGCAATACGAAAAAAGTAGTAATATAAATTTATGATAAATAAATACAATAATAAGTATAATCTTATATGCATAAATTAAGCCATTATTTTTTATCTTTATTGTTTATATTGTCTTTTACTTTGGCTATTGAATTTCTTTACATGTACAACACTTCTACTTTACATGTAAAAGAAAAAAATAACTTTGTATCGCTGATAGGTCTTCCAGATCTTAGTATATCAAATGGTGCTAACTTCATAAGACACAGAAGCTATAGTGACACTTTTGCTCTATTTAGTAATGGTCCTGAGCTGTTGGAGTATTTTCCTTCAACTTTTACATATAACTACTCACCGAGTTACAAAAATATTCCCTCAAGGATTAAAACACAATGAACCACTTTTTAATAGGCTTTTCGATTAGTTCACTTTTAAGGCGGGGGTCTAAAAGTTTTTTCACTATATTTATATTTACAATACTTATATTTTTATTGTCATCTATACTTTTTATATCTAACTCCATAAAAGAGGAGCTTTTTATAACACTAAAATCTTTACCACAGATTACGGTTCAAAAACTACAAGCAGGAAGGCATAAAAATATAGAGATTTCTAAAGTGGATGAACTTTTAAAATTAAATGGCGTCCAAAGTGCAATTCCGAGAGTTTGGGGGTACTACTACTTTGAAAGAGCAGGAGTGAACTTTTCTGTCGTCGGAATAGACTCTTTTGATAAACAGTATAAAAAAAGTTTTCAACAAATTGTAAAAGATACTGATTTTGATGAGCTATCTAAAAACAACACTATGGTAGTTGGGGTTGGCGTCAAAAGAGTACTTGAAGAAAACTATTATAAAGATTTCTTTAATTTTGTTAAACCCAATGGAGAGTTAAAAAAGATAAAAATTGCTTCAACATTTAAAGGCTCAACTTCTTTAGAATCAAACGACATAATCTTGATGCCAAAAGATTTGGTTTTGGAGATTTTTGGCATGAGTAAAGATGAAGTAACTGATATAGTTTTGGAAGTTGCCAATCCAAAAGAGATACAAACAATCTCTAAAAAAATCAAGAATTTATTTCCAGACACTAGAGTCATAAACAATAGCGATTTAAGAGTTAGTTATCAAAACATATTTGACTACAAAAGCGGTATGTTTTTAGCTCTTTTTATCGTGAGTGCTTTTACTTTTTTCATGATTGTTTATGATAAAGCCAGTGGACTTAGCAGTGAAGAAAAGAGAGAGATAGGGATACTAAAAGCACTAGGATGGAAGATAGATGATATACTAAAATCAAAATTTTTTGAAGCTTTTATAGTTTCATTTATCTCTTTTTTAAGTGGTATTATACTCTCTTTATTTTTTGTATACACCTTACAAGCTCCAATACTAAGAGACATATTTATAGGTTATTCTAGACTAAAACCAGATTTTGATTTGCCTTTTATTTTAGACTTTCAGACCTTGTCTTTGCTTTTCTTTCTTACTATCCCACTCTATATTGCAGCTATTATCATCCCTTCTTGGAGAGTAGCTAGTATGAATGCTGATGAGGTGATGAGATGATAGAATGTAAAAATATAACAAAAATTTTCAACCAAAATAGACCAGATGAACAGAGTGCTTTAAAAGATATAAGCCTTAGTTTTGCAAAAGGAGAGTTTATAGTTCTTAAAGGTGCAAGTGGGAGTGGAAAAAGTACCCTTCTTGCACTAATTGCAGCTCTAAGTAAACCAACTTTAGGTGAAGTTATAGTTGACGGTAAAAGAATCTCAAAAATGCCAGACAATTTTACGGCTCTTTTTAGAAGAGAAAATATAGGATTCATCTTTCAAAAATACAATCTAATTCCAACTCTAAGTACTTATGATAATATAATAGTTCCCATGATACCTTCAAATCCAGATGAAAAAGAGCTTGATAAACAAGTAGATAAACTCTTGGAGATGTTTTTTATAACAGACAAAAAAAATGCAATCATTAAAAATCTATCAGGGGGAGAACAACAAAGAGTTGCAATTGCAAGAGCTTTAATAAATAATCCAAGCATCATCATAGCAGATGAACCAACAGCCAATCTAGATGCAAAACTCTCATTGGACTTTATAGACATCATCAAAAAACTAAAGAGTGAAAATAGAACTATAATTATAGCTACTCATGACCCACTGTTTTTTGATTTGCCTTTTGTTGATAGAGTTATCGAGCTTAAAAATGGAGAGATTGTATGTTTTTAACACCAGAAATTATCGCTTTATACACACTAGATATAATCTTTTTAGTATTTGCTTTTTTTGCATTTGTGATAAGCGTTCAAATCGTTAGATATTGGGATATGGATTCAACTGATGAGCGACAATATAAACTAGAGAAAAAAGCCATACTTGCAGCGACAATCATAAAATACATCTTTGTTTTAAAGATACCACTTCTTATCTTTTTTGCTTTTACTTGTGATAAGATATCTGGTGTCATAACTGGTGCCATGTGTGCCGCTGGAGTTGTTAACTCTGTTAGTTTTGGGCTTGAACTCTTTGTTTTCAAGATAATCAATCTTTATGTCTTTGGATTTTGGCTTGCTCTACATGTAAAGGATATGGCAGATGAAAAACTTTCATTTACTAAACTAAAATTTTCCATATTTATTGTCGCTTTCATACTTTTAGTTATAGAAATCTTGTATGAAATATCTTTTTTTAGTTCACTTGATATAGATAAGATTGTAAGTTGTTGTGGAACTCTTTTTTCAGTAGCATCATCTTCTTCGTTTTCTTTTATATTTAAGATACCAAATCCGGTAGTAGTAAGTGCTTTTTATATAACTTTTAGTATGTTGATAATAGCGAATTTTGTGAAAAAAGACAGTATCTTTTTGATTGCAAATATACTTTTCTTTATAGTCTCCATTTTGTCGTTAATACTATTTTTTGGAACTTATATTTATGAGTTACCAACACATCATTGTCCATTTTGTTTTTTACAACGAGACTATTATTATGTTGGCTACATTATATATATTACACTTTTTATGGGGACTTTTAGTGGCATAAGTGGTTCGATTTTGGCAATGATTGTTCCAAATCAAAAAAAGAGTTTTTATAAAACATCTATGATTTTTAACATAATTTATGTGCTTATTGTAAGCACATATCCTGTAGTATATTATATTAAAAATGGAGTCTGGTTATGAAAAATAGAAATTTTTTAAAATTACTATTATTGGAAGTTATTGCTGTTGTTGGAATCTTAACTTACTTTTTTGTAGATAGTGCAGATATATATCATCTTTTTATGGGTGATACGCAGTTTTATGTACAATCACCAAAATGTGACTTACATACAGACTCTTGTAGTGTAGATATACCAAAACTAGGGAAAATGGCATTTGATATAGAACCAAAATCTATACCACTTATGAAAACTCTTACTTTTAGAGTAACAACAAGTAAAAATATAGATACAAATGAGCTAGATTTACATATATATGCAACAAATATGAATATGGGTTATCATAATTTTACACTAAAAAAGATATCCAAAAACACCTATGAAGCTAGAGGAATTTTACCAACTTGCACAGTTGGTGGTATGATTTGGAATGCAGAAGTAGTTGATGGCAACAAGGGTGGACTTTTTACTTTTCAAACAAGGTAAAAGAGCTATTTATCTCATCAAATGTTAAAATAGCTTTGCCTTTATGGTCTTCTTTAAAGTTTTTTGCATCTTCTACATCTGCAAAGGGTATCAATTCGTGTCCCATAGGTCCATAAGTGTTGCTTCCTAAAACATAAAAGGCTTTTCTACCATCTATCGCATGCTGAGAGTAATAATCGCTAACTTTTATCTTGTTTATTCCTTTGCTGTGGGTAAAGTACCATTTCATCATATCCTTAACGCCATCAAACGAGTAATGTTTGTCGGCATAAAAAATCTGAGCAGCCCATCTTGGATATTTATAAACATACATCCCACAAACTGGACATTTTTCATCTTTAGTAACATGAATCTTTTTTTCATTAAAAACAATGCCACCAACTCTTTTAACATCCCAAAGATATACAGCAGTTGCATGAAGATAGGTTTCACTATCCAAATCACATCTTTTTTGCAACTCCTCTTTTAGGTCACTTATCTCTAAGAAATCATCTAAATCTATATCTTTTGGGCATCTTTTTTTGTACAATTTTTTACCCATAGGATAGTATCTTTTTTTATAAACATCTGCAAAAGGATTTTTATGTAAATGTAAATCCTCTTTAATCTCCACATTTATATAAGTCTTACTTTTTGTATCATATTTTTTTATATCATAAAGCCCATAATCTTCTCTATCTTGTAAAAGTGCATATAAGTTTGCATAAACTCTGAGTGCATCATTGGCTTCAAGCTTTGCCTCGTAAGAAGTAGCTAAGTTTTCTGATATTTTAAGCCCTGTTATTGGACACCATGGATTTGCAAAACTTTGTAATAGTAATATTGATAATAATAATAATAATTTCATATACAATATTAACATAATTATGCTAAAATACATATACTTTAAATCAAAAAATAGGAGTAACATATGAAAAAAATCATAATTCTAATATGTTTAGTAGCTTTCGGGTTTGCAGGTAATTATAGAGCAGTTCCAATGGATAAAGCTCAAATGGTTCAAAAAGGTGCATCTAAGATGTTTTGTAATGTTTGCGGAATGACACTTCCAATGTTTTACAAAACAAATCATGCGGCAAAAATAGGTGGAGAAGATCATCAATACTGCTCTATTCACTGCATGTTTGAAGAGGCAATGAAAAAAGGTGTTGATGTAACTGACCCAAGAGTTATTGATAATAGTACAATGAAATTTATGGATGCAACAAAAGCATACTATGTAGTTGGTTCAAACAAACCTGGAACTATGACAATGGTAAGTAAGTATGCATTTGGTACTAAAAATGCTGCAGAAAAGTTTGCAAAAAAATATGCTGGAAAAGTTATGATATATAACGAAGTTGCAACTCTTGTTAAGAAAAACCTCAAAAAAGAGATCACAGGTATAAAGAAAAAGCAAGCTAAAATGGCTATGATGGGTAAAAAAATATATAATAAAATGTGCAAAATGAGTGATAAAAGATTTAACTCTCCTGCAGTCGCAAAAACTTATATAATTCAAAGTAAAATATGTGGTAATTTAAAAGGCAAAAAATTACAAGCTGTTGCACTTTATTTATCTGGCAAATAAAAATATAATAGTACCCCTCGTGGGTACTATTTTCTAATAAAACCTATAAATTTCTTCCATTAGGTTATCTATAGTTATATGATTACCTTTCCCTTTCAAAAAGTCATTCAGGTATTTTTCACTTGCTTCAATTCCATCATTTGTTTCTATCTCAACAAGTTTTTTATAAAGTGGCAATAATACTTCTGTTATATGTTTAGAAGTAGCTTTTCTGTATGCCTTGTAACCGACAATCTCTTTTGTGTTTAAATCTCTTAGGATCTCAAAGTGAGTAAACACCCAATAATATCTTCCATCTTTTGCCAAGTTTTTTATAACAGCAAGTATGTTCTTGCCACTTTGTACTCTTTCCCAAAGAAGTTTAAACATCACTTTAGGCATATCTGGATGCCTTACAATGCTATGAGGTTGCCCTATAAGTTCTTCTTTGGTATAACCTGATATCTCAGCAAAGTAATCATTACAAAATGTAATAATCCCTTTTGTGTCTGTTTGAGACTCAATATACTTGGTTCTATCTAAAATAATCTCTTCATCTATAGGAGTTGGTCTTTTCATTTGTATGCCTTCATAATCTTTTTTCTAATCTTTGGATTTGTCATATTTTCACCTCTTAACATCCTAAGACGCATCTCTTCAAAATCTATAAAATCTTTCTTTTTTTTCTCATATGCACCAAATCCATAATGCATAGGTGTTGCATCATATATACTAAAATAAGCATTTTTTACCCACTTTTTACTATCTATGGTATAAAACCACATAACGACATTTTTACTATCTATTTTTTGGTCGTTTAGCCAAAGGACTGAACAGCCTGGATCATCAAAAAAATGAGTTTTATTATCGCTTGTGATGATTTGAGCTGTATATTTTTTTCCAACTAAAAACATATTACATTGCGGGCATTGCACGCTATTGTCTTTTACTTCTAAGGGGATCTTTTTGATATTATCAATATCATTGG
>Ga0256840_1002272_pt1 | contig 17134 bp, 14 predicted proteins | sample 355202metaG_FD_185969 | JGI IMG/M metagenome (GOLD analysis project Ga0256840, IMG submission 185969) | Hydrothermal vent microbial communities from Mid Atlantic Ridge, Atlantic Ocean - 355-202 | ecosystem: Environmental > Aquatic > Marine > Hydrothermal vents | place: Atlantic Ocean: Mid... | reverse complement strand
TATAAAGTATAGCATCTAACATAAATGCCATGTCATAGCCTATATAATAAGTCACTATGCCACCTACAGCCATACCCACAGCATAGGTAAATGACCAGATGATAGAGTGTATTTCGTTGGTGTTTTTCAGCATATCTCCACTTATTAACTTAGGAAAAAGTGCCATCTCCGCTGAAAAAAGCATAGCAGAGGCACCTGAACGAAAAAAGATGAGCACCATGAGTACCCAAATGTATTCTAATGCGTTAATAGCCATGAAGCCTAGTGTCATGACTATCTCTATAAGAAGTAAAACAAGCATAAGTTTTTTAAAATGAACCTTGTCTATAATCACACCAATGACAGGAGCCAGTACCACCGCAGGTAACATACCCATGGCAGCCGTAAAAGCAATGGTAAGTGCATCTGCACCATAAGAGACCAACATGGAGAAGATAGCCACTTGTGAAAACCATGTACCAAAATATGAGATGAGTTGTATAAGTGAGAGTCTCCGAACAACGGGGTGTTGTAGTGTTTCTATGTATGTCAAGCGTTATGCTTCATCTGTGAGGGTGTAGTGTATGTTTTTTGCATCTAGTAGTTGTGTATATAAACTAAATGCCTCTTTGGCCAAGAGTTTGTCTTCACATGCTACGGAGATGCTAACTTGCCAAGTGTCATCTAAAAGTTTTGGCAAAGAAGAGTATTCTACCCCTTTAGGCATTTTTTGCATGATTTCTATAAAGATATTTTCTTTACATTGTGCGGTAAGTGTATGTCTATGGGTCTCTTTTTTATGAGGTATGAGCTTGTCAAGTATTTCAGTAACCATAGGATGCGACATCTCAGGAAATCCTGGCATAAAAAAGTAACGATCCTGTAGAGAAAATGCAGGCATATTATTAACAGGGTTATGTAGTAACTCAGCCTCTTTAGGGAGTTCTGCCATAACGATGGGGTGAGGGTAGGCATCTGCACCCAATTTGTCTTCTATAATCTTTTTAGCTTCCTTGTGTGTATAAAGTTCCCCATCACCCAATGCTTTTGCCACACACAAACGTGTATGGTCATCAGGAGTAGAGCCAATACCTCCAAAACTAAAAAGTATAGGGTTAGGTTGTGTGGCTATAAACTTCATGGTTTGTATGATGAGAGCAGGGTCATCTTCTATGCTGAAAGAGCCTTTAAGTGTGTGACCTTTGTGGGCTAGTGCTTTTGTTACGAAGTCAAAGTGTGCATCTTTGCGACGACAGTTGAGTATTTCAGTACCTATGATGAGGGTGTAGAAGTTATATGCGTTTTTCATTATTGACATTATAGCTTATTACATTTTTACCCATACTAAAAATATTCAATAAATATTAAATTATCATCTTGAAATTTATGATTCGTATTAGATAATATATAGTTATAAAAAATGAAACTTTTAATAAAATAAGGAAAATAGATGAAAAACAAAATTAAAAACATATGTATAAGTGCAACACTGTTAGTTTTAACATCATGCGGCGGAGGAAGTGGTGGTACTACACCGAGTACAGGTGGAAGTAATAGCACAAATAACATAAATAGTGGTGGAACCACAAGCAACCCTAACACCCCACCTCCTGTAAGTTATGGTAGCAATGCTGTGGGCGTTTTACAAACGGGTCTGATGAAAAATGCAGAAGTAACTATTCATGAGATTAGCCCATCTGGTAGAGTAGATAGAAATCCTCTTTTTAAAGAAACTACAACAGCTGGAGATATCAATCATGCTGGGTATTTTAATACGCATTCAAGTGAGCTAAAAGATAATAGTTATTATCTATATAAGTATGTAGGTAGAAGTGGTGTAGCACTAGATATGAATATGGATGGTAAACAAGATCCACATGTTGATAATTACCCTGAAGGTGAATACGATTCAGTCTCAGTCGTAGTAAAAGGGGAATGGATTAAACAACTGGGCAATAAAGTATTTAGAATCACTTACTTGTCAGATTTGATATCTAATAAATTAAAATATACAGCATATAGCACATCAGGTTACGAGGATAAATACCAACCTATTGTGCAAAAATATATAAAAAATGACATTAATTCAGATGGTATCATAGATATGAAAGATGTCATTTCATTTAATCCATTAATCAACTTAAAGGATACAGTAGGTGAATATAGAAATGTAATTTGGAAAAATATTGTAATAGCAGGTAGAGTATTTATGAATATGCATATGTTTTCAAAGGTTAGAGAAGTGGGTTCTGTTGATGTTAATTGTGGAGAAGCAATGTATGGCATAGTAAAAGACGATACTAGAGTTCTTGTAGATGGTTCAAAATTTACTATGATTGATACAACAGATGTCACATCTATGAGCGTATTAGGTGAATTAGACAAAAATATAGAATTTATAGAATTTTCTAAAAATAAAAACACAGTATATGCATTGACAAAAGATAAAAGTAAATCCTATTTAAATAGGTCATTTGTAAGTATAGATATAAGCACAGATAGTCCACAACTAAATTATGAGATTTCTAATAATCCAAATGAAGATCTCTTCTCGTATAGATTTTCTAATGATAAAAGTAGACTTTATCTTATTAAAAGAATTGAAAATGGTTCTCCACGATACTTAGAAATATATGATATTTCTGAGACACAAGCTACACTTTTAAAGAGGCATGAAATATCTAGTAAGGCAAGCGATCTGTATATTTCAGAAAATAAAAACATACTATATGTGGTAGAAGATTATGATAATGCACTAAATATAATAAGAGAGATAGATATAAGCAACCTAAATAGCATTCAGATAAAAGGAAAAGGCTTTGAGACAGTGAGTGGAAGAGATTTATTCTCACAGGCTTCTAAAGCTCCATATGTTAATGAAGCTAAAAATACAATGTTTGTTTGTAGTAAAACAAAACTAATAGCATACAAGGAAAAATAAATGAAAAACAAACTTAAAAATATATTTTTAATAGCAACAGTTATATTATTTACAGCCTGCGGCGGAGGAAGTGGTGGTAGTACACCTAGTACAGGTGCAAGTAGCAGTACAAATAGTGGTGGAACTACTAGCAATCCTAATACCCCACCACCTGTAAATTATGGAAGCAATGCTGTGGGGGTTATGCAGTTTGGCTTAATAAAGAATGCAAGAATAGAAATATATAAAGTAGATGCATCAGGCACTATAAGTAAAAAACCTATATTTAAAGAGAAAACTACCGATGGAGACATCAATCATGCAGGATTTTTTAACACGCATAGTTCTGAGTTAGAGGACAAGACTTATTATGTATATAAATATCTGTGCAATCACGGTACTGATGATAAAGATACTCAAGACATAGATACAAATCTTGATGGGGTAGAAGATACAAAATATACACCAATGGACTTTGAGGCTACATCTTCTTTAATTGAAATAGAGGTAATGGTAAGAGGCGAATGGCTTAAAAACTTAGATGGTAAACCTTTTAGAATTACACCGCTACTTCATGCTATTTATATAACAGTTGGTCCTAGTGGTGGATCTTCAGGTCTTTATGAAAAATTTAACAATATGACAAAAGAGTATATTAAAAATGACATCAATAAAGATGGAGTCATTGACATCAAAGATGCACTTGTCTTTAATCCTGTACATAATCAAAATGACGCTTACTTAGCATATTATGATGTTGTACAAGATACTGAAATGTATGACTATAGAAATATTTACATTATTAGTGATTATTATGTAGAAGGTTTAAATCGTCCAGAGAATCATTATAGTACAAAAGTGGGTAGCTTAGACCTAGATTGTAGTCCAGGACCAACTGGTCTTAGAGATGACACAGTGGCAATTACCACAGGAGGTGATTCTGTAAGATCCATATATACAATAGATATAAGAGACCCATACGATATGCGTCTCTTAGGAAGATTCGATGGCAGTGATAAACAAGAGCTTGTGGCATTTTCTAAAAGTAGTCGTAATATTGTTTATGTAGATTCAGGAAGTTATAATAGAGATACTAGAAAAAGTGATAGAAGTTTTATAGTGCTAGATATAAGCGATGCTAGTAACCCTAAAATCATTGATAGTCTTGGTGGGGGTATGAAGAGTTATAGGCTAACTGCTGACATGGAAAAACTTTACATATTAAGAAGAGGTAATACAATAGATGTCTATAGCCTAAATGATCAACAACACCCAAAAAAGATCAAAACTATTTCTGTACCAAACTATGTGTCAAACGATGCATACAAAATAGAACTATCAAAGAATAAAAATAAATTACATATTATAAGTAAACCTCCAAGAACATCTGATGTCTCAGATGATATTATTCGAACAATATATACCATAGATATTGGAAATCATACTATAGAGAATACTTTGACATATAGAAATGTAATAGCGGACAATGCAAATTTAAAACCATATCGCATACATACGTCAGATAAAAGTACCAATAAAGAGTTTCAATTTCAATGCTCTTTCTTGAAGCAATTTGAGTCATTTAAGAAGTAAGGATAAAAATGAAAAACAAACTTAAAAATATATGTATCAGTGTAACACTGTTAGCTTTAACAGCGTGTGGAGGAGGAAGTGGTGGTAGTGGTAGTACAACACCTAGTACAGGCGAAAGTAGCAGTACAAATAACCCAAATGGTGGTGGAACTACTAGCAACCCTAACACTCCACCACCTGTAAATTATGGTAACAATGCTGTAGGCGTTTTGCAGTTTGGCTTAATCAAGAATGCAAGAATTGAGATATATAAAATAGATGCATCAGGCACTAGAAGTAAAAAACCTATATTTAAAGAGAAAACTACCGATGGAAACATCAATCAAGCAGGATTTTTTAACACGCATAGTTCTGAGTTAGAGGACAAGACTTATTATGTATATAAATATGCCTATACTGCATATCTTAATGAAGATAAAAAAACTCAGGACATAGATACAAATCTTGATGGAAAGGAAGATACGAAATATATACCTATGGATTCAGGTATTGGGTCAACTGAGATAAATATAGAGGTCATGGTAAGAGGTGAGTGGATTAAGAACTTAGGCAATAAACCTTTTAGAATTACGCCTATGCTCCATGCTATTCAAAGAACTGTTAATCAAAGTGGTGCAACCTCGGGTCTCTACGAAAAGTTCAGTAATCAAGCTAAACAATATATTAAAAAAGATATTAATAAGGATGGGGTTATAGATATAAAAGATGCAATTGTATATGACGCCGTATATAACCAACAAGATACTTACTTAGCATATAAAGACCTTGTTCAACGCTCAGAGATGTCGGAGTTTAGAGATTATGATACTACAGGAGAATATTACTCTACTGATAAAGGCAGCATGAAACTCAACTGTAATCCATTTTTTGGTACTGCCCTTAGAGATGATTCAGTTGCAATAGCAGCAGGCAGTGATGCTCTGTATACTATAGATATTAGTGACCCTTCTGATATGAGTCTCTTGGGTGAATTAGGTGGAGAGAATCATCTTGTCGCTTTCTCTAAAAGCAGTCACAATATTGTTTATATAGCTGAAGGAGTCTATTCTCCTAGAAATCATAATGGTAGAAGTTTTAAGATTATAGATATAAGTAATGCTAACGCACCTAAAGTGATTACTACAGTTGGTGCTGATAACATTGAGAGTTTTAAGCTTTCTTCTGACATGAAACAACTTTATATATTAAGAGCTACGGGTGCACTTGAAGTATATAGTCTAGAAGATGAACAATATCCTAAACTTATAAAACAGATGAATGTATCATCGGATGCGATGGAAATAGAATTATCAGAAGACAAAAATAAGCTTCATATTGTAAGTATAGACAAAGGCTATAGGATACTCTTAGGTAAGGATGAGTTAAGGACAATTCGTACTGTCGATATTAATACTAAGTCCATTAGTAAGCATTCCATGACATATAGAAATCAATTGAGGGATGTAATATCCGAGAAAAACAAAAATCTCATCACTATGGGAGATACAAGAAAAGATAAAAAGTTCCAATTTCAATGCTCTCTGATGGGTAAAGCGTTTAAATCATATACAAAATAGGATGGAAAATGAAAAATAAATTTAAAAATATATCTTTAATAGCAACAGTTATACTACTTACTGCTTGTGGTGGAGGAAGTGGCGGTAGCATACCTAGTGCAGGAAGTAGCAGTAATTATGGAAACAATGATTCGATTAAAGAGATTACACCAATCATCAGCAAATTAGATTTTGGTGGTAATAGTTATGCAATTGAGTTATCAAACGATAAAAAAACTGCTTATTTTGCTAACGGTGTAGAGGGTATTGCCATTGTAGATGTTGCAAATATTAAAAAGCCAAAACTCATTAGCGAATTACAACTTGGAGAGCGAAGTGCTAGGTCTGGAGATAATATTGTGGATATTAAGCTATCTAAAGATAATAAAACAGCTTATTTGGTAGGTAGTGATGATGGTCTTTACATTGTAGATATAAGCAATATTAACAACCCGACACTTATAGGAAAGTTTAAAACCGATGGAAGAGCTAGAAGAGTTAGATTATCTCAAAATGAAGATATAGCTTATGTTGCCATAGGGGATAGCGACGAGTCAAAGTCTGGTTTGAGCATTATAGACATTAGTAACCATTCTAATCCGACACGCATAGGAAAGTATCATGCAGAAGATTCTGTGAATGGCATCGCCATCTCAAAAGATGATAAAAAAGCTTTTTTAACTGATCTCTCTGAAGGTCTTAAGATAGTTGATATTAGTACTAGAACCAAACCAGTGCTTATTACAAATATAAAATTTCACAATAGAAAGATCGAATCTATTGAGCTGTCAAAAGATGAGAAGAGTCTGTATATCATGGGGGGTTCTCTTATTGTTGTAGATATTAGCACTATTGATAACCCTAAAGTTATAAAGAGAGTATTAACTCCATCACATACGCACAACATTACTGTTACTAAAAATATGCTTTATTTAGCACCATCTGTTGGCATTCAATTTGTAAATATAGACGATCCTAAAAAAGCTTTTAGAGAGGGTTCTTTTTCTACACCTTTTTATACGCAAGATATAAGTGTCTCTGATGATGAAAAAGTAGCTTATTTAGCTAACGGCTTAGATGGCTTAGTAATAATGGATATATCAAAACACAAAAGCCCTGCTCTTATTAGTGGTGGTCTCAGAGAAAACAGTGTTCTAGGTTTTGATTTAGCACTTTCAAATGATGAAAAAGTTTCATATCAAGCACAAGGGGGAGAGGGTATTCGCATAGTCGATGTATCTAATCCAAAATCTCCTAAATTGCTTACTGTTTTTGAAGGAGATGAAGATGAATCTTTTTATGCAGAATATATTGCGCTCTCAAATGATAATCATTATGCCTATGTTGTTGATAGTAGTAATTATAAGTTACAAGTTGTTGATATTACCAATCCCACAAATCCTGTTTTGGTTGGGAGTTACAATTATAAAGATAGTAAATTTCTTGATAACTATGGCAACACTTGTACAGGAATTGCTATATCTAAAGATAACAAAAAAGCCTATCTATCCATATGGGAGCATGGTTTTATAGTAGTGGATATCCAAGACCCTACCAACCCACATGAAATTGCAGGTCTAGAGCTTAGGGGTGAATATAGTGAAGCACTTGTGGAGGGTATTGCCGTAAATAAAGATAATAAAAATTTATTTTTATCGACCAGCAATGGTGTTTTGATTTTTGATATTAGTGATTTGGGCAACATATCTATAGTAAGTAGAACATTTCATGATAATCCTGTAAATGTTATTTTATCTAATGATGAGAAAAAGATGTATGTATTAGACAGTGGCACAATGTATATAGAGGATATAACTGATATACAACATCCAAAAAGATTAAGCTCTCTTGGAGATGTAGGTAATAAATTGGTTATATCAAAAGATAATAAAAGAGCTTATTCTATCAATAGATACAATGGTTTGAGAGTGATAGATATAGGTACCCCTACAAAACCTAAAATAGTTGGTAAAATAGTCCTGCCAGGCTTAGCCATTGAACTAGCTGTAACAAATAATGGAGATATAGCCTATATTGAAACATTTGAAAGTGGGCTTACGATTATGAGCTTGAAAGATTTTAAGTAAACAAGGGTTAATACTACTGCTCCCCTTGTGTTTAAAATATGAAAATACTATTAGAGATGGTGTTGCCACGCAGCGAAAGGTAATGAAAGATGATGTACTTCAGACTACATATACTTATGAGTAGATAGTAATAAAACTTAAATTTAAGTATTTTTGAAAAGAATTTTCTCAATGAAATATGATATTTAAATAGAAGGTGATTCCTTCTATTTAAGCTTAAAAAATTGGTGACTTACTGTGCAATATTTGCAGTCTGTGGAGTAGGGGCACTTTGTGGTGCTGCGCTAGTTACAGGATGAGTCACTGTAGGTTGTACTTGTTTTTGTTGCACTGCTTGCACATTATTATCCAGCTGATACGCTTTTAAAGCAGGCATCTGTTTTGCAGGTGCAGCTTGTACTGCTGCTTGTTTTACTTGTCCCTGTGCAGGACTGAGCTGTTTTAATGACGCTATAGACTCATCTATATTTTTATCATTCATCACTTTTGCTGTACTTATAAGCTGATACTCTTCTTCAAAATCTAGTGCAGTGCCTGAGGCATTTAATTTTTCTCTTTTATAGTTAGCTATACATGCACGCGTACCTCTACCAATAGCACCATCAACTTTGTCATGGTAAAAACCATGTATTTTAAGAGCCGTCTGTATTTTTCTACCTTTTGTTCTCCTGTCATTTCCAGAAGCAATAAGTGCTCTGTCAAATTCAAAAAGTGTACCTAAATATATGAGGGTATCTTTTACTTGAGGTAACAAAGAAGCATTATTGCTAATACCATAAGCGACATTCATAGCTTTTATGGCTGATCTTGTTTCAAATGAGTTGACTTCTCCATCTAGTTTACCTTTATAAAAACCTAGACTAGTAAGTGCCTTTTGTATACGTTTTTCATCAGTCATTCTTGCTACAATTGGGGCACGATGAGTACGTCTTTTTTTCGCTCTATGTTTGACTCTTTTACGGTGCCTTACTTGTTTTGAACTACCATAGTAAATCTCATCCCCTAACCTTGCCCCTGCAGCATTACTAGCTTGATCTACAACATTATATAATGCATGGCCAAGCAAATTTGCTTGGCAGTTTGTAGTAAAAACAGATGCCCCAAGTAGGGCAACAATTGATAGGTTTAATTTCATAATATACTTCCTTATATGTGTTTACAATCTAGCTAATTAAGTTTTACTACCTTATCTATAATAATAGCCTCTATCATAATAGTAACCACTTTTATATGAGTGTGGTGCAGGTTTACCTACATGTTGATTTGCAGGAATACATCCCGTAAGTAATGACATTGATACAATGGCAAATATGAGTACGAGTACAGTTTTTAGTTTTAACATGAATTCTCCATAAATTTTATTTATATGTATTATATCATTTGGGTATATTAAAAGATACTTTATTTTGCTCATTTAATTATAAATAAGAAAAATAATGTGTAGTTATTCCTCAATATAGTTCTTCAGCTTACGCCCAACCTTAGGGTGTTTTAGTTTTTTAATGGCTGAAGATTCTATTTGTCTTACACGTTCACGTGTGACAGAAAGCTCTTTACCTATCTCTTCTAGTGTTCTGTCACTTTCATCTTCAAGAAGTCCAAAACGCATACGAATGACTGCTTTTTCTCTTTCGTTAAGCTGGTCTAGTACTTCGTCTATTTGGTTGTTAAGGTCATCTTTAAGTACGACATCTGTTGGGCTTAGTGTTGTCTTGTCTTCGATGAAATCACCAAATCTACCATCATCTTCATCACCTACAGGTGTCTCTAACGATACAGGCTCTTTTGTGATTTTAATAACATTTTTTACTTTATCTATAGAAAGTCCTACTTCTTCTGCAATGGTCTCTAAGTCAGGGTCTTTTCCTTCTTCTTGAAGGTGTTTTCTTATGATTTTGTTAATACGGTTAATGGTTTCTATCATGTGGATAGGTATACGAATGGTTCTGGCTTGGTCGGCTATGGCACGAGAGATGGCTTGACGTATCCACCATGTGGCGTAGGTAGAAAATTTATACCCTTTTTCATACTCAAATTTATCAACAGCTTTCATAAGACCGATATTACCTTCTTGGATGAGGTCAAGAAATGGAAGCCCTCTGTTAGTATAACGTTTTGCGATACTCACAACCAGTCTAAGGTTTGACTTCGCCATACGTGTTTTTGCGACTTCTGATTTGGCTTTACCATGACGTATTTGACCAAGTATAGCTTGAAGCTTCTCTTCACTTAAATCAAAACTTCCCTTAGAAGCCTCTCTTGTCTCAAAAAGTTTTTTGATTTCAACATACGTAGAAACCATAGTAGTCTCTGGTACTGAGTCAATGATATCGTCTTTATCCATATTGATAATATCACCTAGGATTTTTTGATGGTTCTCTTTTAGCATATCGTTAAAAAGAGGTAGTTTGTACTCAAGACGTTTAAGTTCCTTTTCAAAACTGTCATCAGAAGTAAGTGCTGTTTCCATAGCTTTTACAAGTTCGTTTATGAGTTTAGATGTTGGTCCTAAGTTTAAGAGTGCAGATTTTAAGAGCTCTTTTTTAAAGGCAATTTTGAGACGTTCATGTAAAATGGCTACAGGGTCAGTTTCATTTTCTAAAAAAGTGTCAAAATCTTCACGTATTTTCAACCACTCTTTTTTTGCTTTTTCAAGTGCTTTAAAACTTTCAACTACTTGTTTTACACGTTTGTCATCACTCTTATTTACGGCTTTTTCTACTTTTGCTGCTTTTTCATCATTGTCATCTGTAGCATCATCTTTTGCTGCTACTTTTTCATCTTCAAAACTTTTAAAAAGTTCTTTGACACGTCTTTCTCTGTTTAGTAATGGCTCTTTATAGTTGATGATATACCCTATAAGATAAGGTACAGAACAAATGGCATCAAGTATGATGTCTTCACCTTCTTCAATAGTCTGAGAAAGCTCAACTTCTTCTTCTTTGGTAAGAAGAGGTATTTTACCCATTTCACGTAGGTACATACGTACAGGAGAGTCTGAACGACTCCACTCTAGCACTTCTTTTTCTTTATGAAGATCAAATTCATCTTCACCACTTTCACTCATCTTTTTTCTTAAATCTGCAAGTCTCTTCTTTTCTTTATCGGTTAAGTACTGTGCATAGTCAGAAGCTGAAATGATTTTTGTTTTAGTGTCTGTTGCAAACTTATGTATTTTTTTTGCTTGTGCAACTGTAGGTTGTTTAGGAAACTCTTTTGCAATGTTTTCTAATGTGACTACATCACTTTTTTTCTTAGACTTAAATAACGCCTCTACATTTTTCATACTATCTTTTGTTGCCATATAAATCCTTGAAAATTTGAGGAGAAGTTCCTCAGAAATAATTAAGATGGATTATACCGAAATTCTTTTATAAAACAGTATAAAAGTTGATATATTTTAAAATTTTAGCTATAATCGCGTAAATTTTAATGGGGCTAAAACCTCAGAATTAAAGGAATGAAATTTGCAAGGAAAAGTTTGGAAATTTGGTGATAATATCGATACGGATCTTATCATCGCAGCAAGGTACTTAAACACTTCAGATGCTTCAGAATTAGCAAAACATGTGATGGAGGATGAAGACCCTGAGTTTGTTTCTAAAATGAGCCCTGGTGACATCATCGTTGCAGGTGAAAACTTTGGGTGCGGTTCAAGCCGTGAACATGCACCTATAGCACTTAAAGAAGCAGGTGTTTCAGCCATCATCGCACCTACATTCGCAAGGATTTTTTATAGAAATGCGTTTAACATGGGATTGCCTATCTTTGAATTGGAAGCATCTGCAGAGATACATGAAGGTGATACGGTCAGGGTAGACATGGACGCGGGAGAAGTGATTAACGTGAGTCAAGCAAAAACATACAAATTTGCACCCATCCCAGAGTTTATGCAGGAACTAGTAGATGCTGGTGGACTGATAGAGTTTGCAAAAAAAGAACTATCTAAATAACGCTATGAGAGCAAAGCTCTCTTAAGCTACGTTAAACACTGGGTTTCCTTCAGCAGAAGGCGCATACGGCTAGCCGTAAATTTATTAAGGAAAAGTATGAAAAGTTATAGAATAGGTGTCATTAAAGGGGATGGGATTGGTCCTGAAATTGTAGATGAAGCCATAAAAGTGTTAGATGCAGTATCTGTGAATGAGGGGATCAATCTTAAATACGAAGAGATGTTACTAGGTGGTGTAGCCATAGATGAAACGGGTGTTCCTCTTCCTGAGGAGACAATCAAAGGTGTGAAAAAATGTGATGCAGTGCTTTTTGGTGCGATAGGTGGTCCTCAATGGGATAAACTAGAAAGACATTTACGTCCTGAATCTGGACTTTTAGGTTTACGAAAAGAGATGGGAACATTTGCTAACCTTAGACCAGCGATGGTTTATGATGAACTGGTCAATGCTTCAAGTCTTAAACCAGAAGTCATTGAAGGTGTTGACATCATGGTCGTACGTGAACTTACAGGCGGTATTTACTTTGGAGAGCCAAGAGAAATACATGAAGACAGAGCCTTTAATACCATGGTCTATACTAGAGAAGAGGTAAAACGCATAGCAGTAGTTGCTTTTGACATAGCAATGAAAAGGCAAAAGCGTATATGTTCTGTAGACAAAGCCAATGTACTTGAGGTAAGCCAATTTTGGAGAGAGGTAGTAGAAGAGGTAGCAAAAGGCTACCCAGAGGTTGAGCTTTCACATATGTATGTAGACAATGCAGCGATGCAACTCATACGTGACCCAAAACAGTTTGATGTCGTTCTGACAGGAAATATTTTTGGTGATATTCTCTCTGATGCTGCATCAATGCTTTCTGGTTCTATTGGCTTATTACCAAGTGCCAGTACTGGTGCAGGCGTAGGACTATTTGAACCTATACATGGTTCTGCCCCTGACATCGCAGGGCAAGGGATTGCCAATCCACTGGCTACCATCTCATCTGCGAGTATGATGTTGCGTTATGCCTTGGGGGAAAATGCAACAGCAGACAAGATAGACAATGCCATTAAAAAAGCACTCTCTGAGGGCTATAGAACAGGGGATCTTGGAGATTATGATGCTAAAGAGATAGTCACATGTAGTGAAATGGGTGATATTGTTGCAAATTACGCATCCAGGTAAGACTAAGACTAGATTAATATTTGTCTTTATTTGTGACGATATCAAACTGTTTTAAGCGATGAAAAGCTTTTTGTCTTTTGATTACTTGCGTAAACCTAGGCATACTGGATGTGCTTAGATAATCGATAGACCCCAATATAGCAATGACAGTGAATGGAATATAATTAATTTCTAATGCACTATAAATGATGAGTGCAAAAAGTATGAGTTCAAGGACAATGAATATGGTAGGTTTTACTAAGCCCTTGGCTGTTCTTTGTTTATATTTTAGTCTATGATTCATTTTTAGATTGTAACTATAAAAATCTAAAACCTAAGTTTTAAATGTTTTTTCTATAGAATACTATAGATTTTGAGTGAAAAGTACTATAATTTTTAAAAGCAGGTAAGAGATGGAACAAAGAGCAAGAGTACTCATAGACTGTGAAGATGCTAAAGGTTTGGTGTATAAGATTTCTAAAGTTTTTTATGACAGAGGACTAAACATAGATAACAATCGTGAGTTTGTAGACAAAGAGCATGAGCGTTTCTTTATGCGAACTGTGGTAAGTGGAAGATTTGAGGTCAGTGAATTAGAAAATGAACTGAAGTCGGTAGTCCCTTCTGATGCGAAAATAAAGGTGATAAAACCTAAAGATAAAAATATTATTTTGATGGTCACTAAAGAATCCCATGCTCTTGGTGATATACTAGTACGTCATGCTGATGGTGAATTGGGTGCTAAAATACAATGCGTCATAGGTAATCATGACACATTAAAAGAGCTTGTTGAACGTTTTAATATTCCTTTTTTATACATACCTGCAGAGGGACTTACACGAGAAGAACACGAAGAAAAAGTAATGTCTAAACTGAACAGTTTTAAATTTGACTATATAGTACTTGCAAAATATATGCGTATCTTAACCCCTGAATTTGTAAAAGAGTATCCTCATGAAATCATTAATATACATCACTCTTTTCTTCCTGCATTTATAGGGGCTAACCCTTATAAACAAGCGTTTAACAGAGGGGTTAAAATCATAGGGGCAACGGCACACTATGTGACGGATGATTTAGATGAAGGGCCTATTATCGCTCAAGATACAATCCCTGTGAACCATCGTCTTACATGGAAAGATATGCAACGTGCAGGGCGTGATGGTGAGAAAGTAGTACTATCACGTGCCTTAGCACTCGTACTAAATGATAGAGTATTTGTCAATGGCAATAAAACAGTCATATTTTAATTAAAGGACGCATAATGAACAAAGTTCATTTTACTACGCTAACACTTGGTTCATTTGAGCAGTGGGCTCATACGACTGGTCGTATTTATGTTTAATATCGTACTAGTAGAGCCAAAAATCCCTCAAAATACAGGTACCATAGGACGTATATGTGTAAATTTGGGTGCAACACTGCATCTTATAAAACCCTTAGGGTTTGACATAGATGACAAGGCAGTAAAACGTGCAGGGCTTGACTATTGGAAAGATTTAGATTTGCTGGTTTGGGAGAGTTTTGAAAGTTTTTTAAAAGAACACCCTATAGGTAAAAATACATATATGGCGACAACCAAAAGTGATAAGCTTTATTTTGATGCATCCTTTAAAAAAGATGACTATATTCTTTTTGGTTCAGAGACTAAAGGATTAGATGAACAAGTCCTTTTGGAGCATCCTGAGCAATGCATTACCATTCCTATGGGTGGTAAAGGCAGGAGCCTAAACCTTGGTGTAAGCACAGGTATAGTTATATACGAAGCTTTACGTCAAAACTATGAAGGTTTTGAAAAAATCACTATAACAAATACACTTGCAGGAGAAAAATGATGTCGTTTTGGGATTATCTCTATATTGTTGCTATTTTCTTATTTGCATATCTTACCTTTGGTATAGTTAGGTCTTATTTTAAAGGTAAGTTTGATGATGAAGGTAGACGTATTGATATGTTAGATGACAAAGAGACTGATAAAAAATAGCCTCTAAAGTTTATTAGAGCCTAGAGTATAACTGAAATAAAATAAACTTTAAATACCTCCTATTTACCAATTTTTAGATAGAATAATATTCATATCTATTTACTAGGAAATCCTATAATGACACTACCTTTACTCATCGAAATCGGGCTAGAAGAACTCCCTGCTGTACCACTACTTAAAATTGTGAAAAATATAGAGAAGTCATGGGCAACAATACTTACGGAGTATAACTTAAGTAATGAATTTGAGTTTATTTATACACCTAGAAGGCTTGTACTCAAGCATGCACACATGCCTGTAAGTCAAGAAGATACCACAGTAGAACTTTTTGGTCCTCCTATGGTAGCAGCAGTGAAAGAGGGTGAACCTACAAAAGCAGCAGAAGGGTTTGCACGTAAATGTGGGGTAGCATTTGCAGAACTTGCTCGGGCTGAGAAAAATGGTAAAGAGGTACTTTACTTTAAAAAAGAAGCCAAAGGAAAGCAAACAGATTTACTTTTACAAGAAATGTTAGAAAAATGGCTAGGCTCTATGGCGTTTGGGAAAATGATGCGATGGGGGAGCAGAAGTGACGAGTTCATCCGTCCCCTTCGTTGGCTACAAGTACGTCTAGGTGACACATCTGTACCTGTCGAGCTTTATGGAGTAAAAGCAGATAGCAAAACCTATGTACACCGCATGGTCACCTATGATGCCGTAGATGTTCCAAGCATAGAAGCATATGATGACGTTTTAGCTCAAGGTGCAGTCATGTTGCAACCATCTGAACGTGAAGCACTTATACTAACAGAGTTTGAGTCTTTAGAAAAAGCACATAATGTTCTCATAGAGATAGACAAATCACTGCTTGCTGAGGTAGTAGCCATTACAGAGAACCCTAAAGCTTTACTGGGTTCCTTTGATGCACTATTTTTAGAGTTACCACCAGAAGTGATCATCACTTCTATGAAAGAGCATCAGCGATACTTCCCTGTTTTTGAAAAAGGTAAGATAGCCAACAAGTTTGTGGTCGTTTCAAATGCGTATACGCAGGACTATTCTAAGGTTGTAGCAGGGAACGAGAGGGTACTCAAACCACGTTTAGCAGATGGACTCTTTTTTTATAAAAATGACTTAAAAAATGGACTGAGTATTGACGGGCTTGAAAAAGTACAGTTTATAGACGGGCTTGGGACACTGGCAGATAAAATAACAAGAGAAAAAAACATAGCGATGCGTTTGCTAAGTCTCTACATGGAAAAAGTAGAAGTGCAAACTAGGAAAAACAACGTAGAGTTAGAAAAGCTTATGGATAAGTCAATAAACCTAGCAAAAGCAGACCTTATGTCTGAAATGGTCTACGAGTTTACTGAACTTCAAGGGCTTATGGGGTACTACTATGCTAAAGCACTTGGCGAAGAGGAACTAGTCTATACTGCCATCAAAGAGCAGTATATGCCAGTAGGTGAGGGTGCAGAGTTACCAACATCTATCTTTTCATCTATTGTGGCGATGTCTGCTAAGTTAGACACTCTTTTAGGACTCTTTTCTGTGGGACGCATACCTACAGGGAGTAAAGACCCCTTTGCACTTAGGCGAGCTGTGAATGGCATAGTACGTATAGTGACAAAGTATGACTTGGCATTTAACATAGATGACATCATCGAACTACTTAAGGCAAACTACGACGATTTCGATACTGTGCTACTCACGGATTTCATTATAGAACGTATTAATAAATCTCTTGATGCGAACCCCTCTGTGATTGCAGCAGTATTGGCTTCTGGGGAACGTGATATTAACGAGATAGCAAAGAAAGTCTCTGCCTTAAATGTGATAGTAAGTTCAGACACTTTTAAAGAGCAGTTCTCTACATTTAAACGTGTAGCAAACATCTCTAAAGATGTAGACTTAGATGGAACTTTAAATATAGACACAACACTTTTCAAAGAAGATGCAGA
>Ga0256840_1002271_pt1 | contig 17137 bp, 19 predicted proteins | sample 355202metaG_FD_185969 | JGI IMG/M metagenome (GOLD analysis project Ga0256840, IMG submission 185969) | Hydrothermal vent microbial communities from Mid Atlantic Ridge, Atlantic Ocean - 355-202 | ecosystem: Environmental > Aquatic > Marine > Hydrothermal vents | place: Atlantic Ocean: Mid... | reverse complement strand
TAAGATGGCAACACCCAAAACTAGGCTTGAAGTTTCCAGACTATTTTATACAGACTGCTGAAAATAGCAATTTGATCATATCTTTGGGTGAGGCTATATCCAAAAAGGCAATTGCGCAGATATCTTTGTGGTACAAAGAGGGGTTAAATCCAGGAACTATGTCTATAAACTTTACATCCAGACAGTTAGAAAGCAAGAATTTTTTCAATATCTTAGCAAATATAATGAGAGAGCATAACTGTAAACCAGAGTGGATAGAGGGAGAGTTGATAGAGAGATACATAATGAGTGATACCGATAAGACAACTCAAATGTTGAAGTGTTTTAAAGATATCGGCGTCAGTATCGCGATAGATGATTTTGGTACAGGTTACTCATCTCTTGGGTATCTGAAATATCTTGAAATATCTAAGCTGAAGATAGACAAAATATTTGTTGATGATTTGCAAAAGGATAAAAGAGACAGGGCTATCGCTAAGAGTATCATAGACCTCTCTTCAGGACTAGGACTAAAAGTCATAGCTGAGGGAGTGGAGACGAAAGAGCAGTATGAAATCCTTCAACTGCTAGGTTGTCAAATCATACAGGGATACTATTTTTCAAAACCCTTGACTAGCGATGACGCAAAAAATCTACTATTGAAAAAGCAGCAAGAAATGCTGCGGCCACCAAAATGATAGTTGCACCTGAAGTTAAATTGTAGTTGTAAGATAAAAATAGTCCAACAGTTGTGAAAAGAAGCGACAACAGACTAGATATAAACATCATGCCTGCTAGTGTTGATGAGAGTTTTTCAGCCATATATATGGGGATTGTTAAAAGTGCGATTACCAAGATAAGCCCGACTATTTTTATAGCAACCACGACAGTAAGTGCGGATAAAATCAAGATAAGAGTATAGAAAAGTTTTACATGCACACCCCTTAGTGCGGCATATTCACTATCGTATGAAACGGCTAGTATCTCTCTGTACCATAATGAAACAGTTGTCAAGATAACCACCAATAGTGTGGCTATGAAGTACAAATCTTCTCTTCCTATGGCAAGAATAGAGCCAAAGAGATAACTCATCAAATCCACATTGTACCCGGGTGTCAAATCAACAAATATAACACCAATTGCCATACCGACTGCCCAGATAAGACCTATAAATGTGTCGATTCTGCCTTTTTGTTTTAAGCTTATCATGGCTATCAATATAGCAGCACCAACTGCGAACACAGATGCTCCTAAAAATATAGGAATACCAAAGTAGATAGCCATCCCGATTCCGCCATAAGAGGTATGGGCAATGCCTCCGGCTAAAAAAACCATACGATTTACAACTATAAGTGAGCCGATGATACCTGCACAAATGCTTAAAAGTATGCTGGCTACCAGTGCATTTTGCATAAAATCATAAGATAAAGCCTCTAGCATGAGCAGTCCTTTTTATGGCTATTTCCAAGCAGGTTTAAAAGCTCCACTTCGCAAAAATGGGTATCTTTGGTGTTAAATTTTCTCTCTTTTGTATCTAAGTCATGCAGCACTAAAGTTCTGTTTATGTATGCTACTTTTGTAGCATACTCAAGTATGATAGATATATCGTGACTAACTACTACGACGGTTAACTCCTCGCTTAATCGCTTTAAGAGCTGATATATCTCTTTTTGACCTTTTACATCTATGCTTGAAGTCGGTTCATCAAATAGTAAGATTTTAGGATTTGAAAAGAGTGCGCGAGCTATCATGACTCTTTGTCTTTGACCGCCTGAAAGAGAGCCTATTTTCTTGTTGGCAAACTCTTTTAAGCCTACTTTTTCAAGTGCGATTTGTGCATTTTTTTTCTCTGCTTTACTATACCCAAAAAACAGACCCTTCTCTTTGGTGCGACCCATCAGGATGACTTCGAGGACTTTTATGGGGAAGTCTATATTTATATTTGTGTTTTGTGGTACATATCCTATGTCGTTTAAACACTTTGTTGACGGTTTGCCCTCTATACTTATAGTTCCACTTTGGATCTTATTTATGCCCAATATGAGTTTAAGAAGTGTCGATTTTCCACCGCCGTTTGGTCCTATGATGGACAGAAAGTCCTTTTCGTATATATCTAAATTTATATCTTCAAGCACTCTCTGTTCGTCATACGAAAAGTAGAGGTTTTTTATCTCGAGGAGTGGTCTCATCCGGCTATCGCCCTTGCGAATTTTATAAGATTTTCCTCCCAGTTCGGGTCTAGTGGGGTTGCTTTTATAACTTTGATATGCAGTTGTTTAGCCAGTTTATCCGCAACTTTATGTGAAAACTCCGGTTGGGTAAATATCGCTTTGATATGATCACTTTTTGCAATCTTTATGATTTTTATCAAACCTTTAGGTGTTGGTGCCTTGCCCTCTACTTGAATGGGAAGTTGAACAAGATGATACTCTTTGGCAAAATATCCCCAAGCGGGGTGAAAAACCATAAATTTACTATTTTTTGGACTATTTTTTAGTATATCTTTTATCTTGGCATCAACCTTCTCTACATGTAGAAGAAACTTTTTATAATTTTTTTCATATATGAGGCGATTTTTGCTATCTTGTTTTGCTAGCGTATCGAAGATATTTTTTGCGATTATCTTTATATTTTTTGGACTCATCCAAACATGAGGGTCTTTTTGCCCTTGAGTTGGAATTTTACCTCTAAATGTCGGCATTGCCTCTTTCTTTATCCCTTTTTCAACATGGATTATGAGCATATTTGGGTTTTGATTTGCAAACCTAGGAAGCCATGCATCTTCAAACTCTATGCCTATGGCAAAGTAGATATTTGCTTTTGCAATCTCTCTCATTTGTGATGGCTTTGGCGCATAGGTTTCAGGCTCGGCTCCAGGTTGGACCATAACGCTGACATTTACTAGATCGCCACTGATGGCCTTTACAAAGGAAATTTCTGGTAAAATACTGACTATGACATTGATTTTTGCATATAAAAAGCTATTTATAAGAAATAGTGAAAATATTATAGTTTTTAACATAAGCGAATTATACGAGATATAGACTTAAATGCGACTTAGTCGCAATAAGAAATGGAGTTTGACTTGATTTTGAGTATTGAAAGCAGTTGCGATGACAGCTCTATCGCGATAACAAGAGTAGAAGATGCAAAGCTTCTGTACCACAAGAAGATTTCACAAGAGTTGATCCACTCAAAATATGGTGGAGTTGTTCCAGAACTTGCTGCAAGACTTCATGCTACGGCACTTCCAAAGATATTGGAAGAGGCTAAAGGGTATTTTGAGGATTTAAAAGCGATAGCAGTTACAAATGAACCAGGTTTGAGCGTGACACTAGTCGAGGGAGTGACGATGGCAAAAGCACTTGGGCTTTCACTCAAACTCCCAGTGCTGCCGATAAATCATCTGCTAGGACATATCTATTCGCTTTTTATAGAGGACGAGGTGATTTTTCCTATAGATGTGTTGTTGGTTTCAGGTGGACATACTCAAGTGTTACATGTAGAGGGTTACGACAAGGTGGAGATTTTAGCAACTACGCTAGATGATAGCTTTGGAGAGAGCTTTGACAAAGTCTCAAAGATGTTAGGATTTGGATATCCCGGAGGTCCAGCGATACAAGAGTGCGCCTCAAAAGGAGATGACAGAGCGATGGCGTACACTGTTCCGCTTTCAAATTCACCAAAAATCGCTTTTAGCTACTCAGGATTAAAAAACCAAGTCAGACTCTCAATCTTAGAGCAAGAGAGCCTAAGCGAACAAGCCAAAGCAGATATAAGCGCGTCATTTCAAAGAGTAGCAGTAGAGCACTTGATGCAAAAACTAAAAAAGATATACAAAAACAAAGATGTAAAAAACTTCGGAGTAGTCGGAGGTGCAAGTGCAAATCTACACCTAAGAAGCAAACTAGAGCAGTTTTGCAAAGAGAAAAAAAGCACTCTACATGTAGCGCAGTTAAAATACTGCTCAGACAATGCAGCGATGATAGGAAGATGTGCGATAGACGCTTTGGAAATGTATAAATTATGTTAAGATATCTTTAAGAAATATAAAATTTATTTTTAACTTTTTGTGATAAGTGCTTTTGTAAATAGTTTTGATTATAATTCTTCTAAGTATTAAACTTTGCTATATAGGGGCAAGGGCATCTGGGGAGACTTAGGAACTGTAAAGAAATAACTTACCTATTTATAACACAACTAAAAGCATATCTTTGGTTGTAGTTTTATTCGAATTACTAGGAGTAGTCCTTCATAAAACTACAACCAAATCTATACTCTTATTTGTATCCTAAATAGGTGAGTTATTTCTTTACGGTTCCTTAGGTTTGGTGCCCTAAAACTTCTATCTCTAACTCTAGTTTTACTCCAAATTCTTCATCAACCCTTTTTCTTGCTTCATCTATGAGTTTGATGGCTTCATTAAATGTTCCGCCTCCTAAGTTGATCAAAAAATTTGCATGTGATTTGCTAAAGCCCATATTTCCAACTCTTTTGCCTTTTAGCCCTGCCATATCTAGCAGTTTCCCTGCAAAATTGTTTGGTGGATTTTTAAAACAACTTCCTGCACTTGGAAATTGGGGTTGATTATCACGGAATTTTTTAAATATCTCCAAGAGTTTTGGATCAAAGCCTTTTTGAAGCTCAAATTTTGCCTCAAATACTATCTCTTTTAAATCAGTATGCCTGTAGCTATGTTTTATCCTGCTTTTTTCAATCCATCCATCTTTTGTCTTTATGGCTACAAGGTGGTTCCAAGTCTCCCACTCTTTTAGTCCAGCGTTCATTTTGATCATACCGCCTAGTGTTCCAGGTAGCTTTTGCATCAGTTCAAAATTTGCGATGTTGCTATGTTTGGCAAATGAGAGTATCTTGCCGCTCTTTGTTGCGCCTCCGATATGTAGATAACCATCTATCTCTTTGATAAAATCATATCTTTTGCCCAAAATCGCAAGCTTTGGAGGATTTGGCGAGACTAGTAGATTGTTTGCTCCTCCTATGATGTAAAATTCACTAAAATCTCCTATATCGTCAATGACTTTTACACCAACTTCGGGACCAATTCTGATGCTTGAGTAGGTAGAGAAATTTATCGTTTTCAAAATATAAATGTAGGTATCATTGTGATGATTTTGGTGGTAAATTCGATCATCATATTCATCATCCAAGGCATTGTGAAGATAGCAACAACAATGACAAGCAAAATCTTTGGCACAAAACTAAGCGTCATCTCATTGATCTGGGTAGTAGCTTGAAAGATACTGATAGCAAGCCCCGCGATGAGTCCTGCCATAAGCATAGGCATAGAGAGGTAGAGTGCCATTTTAAATGTTTCTACTCCTAAACCTATAAGTTTTGCTTCCATTTTATTTCTCCTTTAAAAGAAGCAAAGCTCCTTTTAAATTCCTCTCACTAAAGCTTTCGCCTTGCGAAGAGTTCGCTATTTTTATATTTTTTACTAAAGCTTTTGCTGTCGCAAAGAATTTACTATTTACTATCTTGTAAAATTCCTTATGACTAAAGCTATGGCTTTGCCGAGAAATTTATTGTTTTTAACTATTTCTCAAATCTTTATACTCTTTTGGGATTAGAAAATCCTCTGCTTCTATTTTTGTGTCATAGTAGCCGTGATTATATCCTAACTCAAATAGTTTGTCTATCGCTTTGTACTGCTCTTTGTTCATGGTTATTGATTTTTCATTTGCATATAGACCTAGGTACTTTTCTAAAGTTGGCGCATCTACTCTTATGAGTCCTCTTTGCAGGAGCATTTGTGAGAGTGGTTTTTGATGTGTGTGTGCAACTTTTACGGCTTTTGTCAAAACTTCTTCATACTCTATGGCTTGATTTAGTGGGATTGAGCGACGGATTCCCATACCTCCAAGTGGCAATGGCAGATCATCTTTGCAAAGCTCCCTCCAGATATCCCAAAGTTCCCGCTCTACTTCAAGATTTTCATCAAAATCAAGTATGCTCTCGTGGATCAAAACTCCAGCATCAACTTCGCCAGATATAACCGCGGGCTCTATCTCCAGAAAGTTTTTATAAACCACTTTAGCATCTGGATAAGCTATCTTGAAAAGCAAGGCATTTGTTGTGTGCTCGCCACTAAGTGCAACTTTGAAGTTTCTTTTTAACTTTTTCCCTTTTTGCTTTACGACTTTTGGTCCATACCCCTCTCCAAAACTAACAGCAGTGCGAAGCAGGGCGTACTCATCTCTTATCTTTGGATATAGCCCAAAACTGATAGCAGTTATATCGTAGATATTTTGCAAAGCTTTTTGATTTAGCGTCTCGATATCTAGTGCAATATTTTCAAAATTTACATCTTTTAGATTGATCCAACCAAACTTGATAGCATAGTACATAAAAATATCGTCAGCATCCGGCGAGTGAGCTACAGTAACATTTCTCAAAAAATCTCCTTTAAAGTCTCTAATTTTATCACTTTTTTATTGAAACTTTTATTTTTTGACTCGCAAAAGTACAATTTTAAGCACAATGTGATAAAATAAGTAAAACAAAAAGGCTTCTTTCAAAGCTATCTCTTAGAGGGCAAATCCTCCCGTTGGTCTGAGCCTCACGAGATAGCTTTGAAAGAAGCCTTGCAAAAAGGGATTATATGGAAATTGATGCAAATAAGAAAAAAGCGATAGATTTAGCGATAAAACAGATAGACAAGACATTTGGAAAAGGTGCTTTGATAAGGCTTGGAGACAAAGTTATAGAGCCGATTGATTCTATAAGTACTGGCTCTTTAGGGTTGGATTTAGCACTTGGTATAGGTGGAGTTCCCAAGGGTAGAGTCGTAGAGATTTATGGACCTGAGAGTTCAGGAAAGACAACTTTAGCTTTGCAAATAACAGCAGAAGCCCAAAAAGAGGGAAGCATCTGCGCATTTGTAGATGCTGAGCATGCACTAGATGTGAAGTATGCCGGAAATCTTGGAGTTGATGTGGACAATCTTTTTGTTTCTCAACCAGATTTTGGAGAGCAGGCACTAGATATCGTAGAGACGCTAGTTAGAAGTGGCGCAGTAGATGTGATAGTGATCGACTCAGTCGCAGCCCTTACCCCAAAGAGTGAGATAGATGGCGATATGGGTGATACTCATGTCGGACTTCAAGCGAGGCTTATGAGCCAAGCTCTTAGGAAACTCACGGGTGTCGTCAGTAAGATGGGGACGACTGTTATATTTATCAACCAAATTCGTATGAAGATAGGTACTATGGGGTATGGAAGTCCTGAGACGACGACAGGTGGAAATGCTCTGAAATTTTATGCTTCAGTCAGGATCGATGTGCGAAGAATTGCCACTTTGAAGCAAGCTGATGAGCAGATAGGAAACAGAGTAAAAGCAAAAGTTATAAAAAATAAAGTTGCGCCGCCATTTAGACAAGCGGAGTTTGATATCATGTTTGGCGAGGGCATCAGTAAAGAGGGTGAGATAGTTGATTATGGTGTGAAATTGGACATTATAGACAAGAGTGGATCTTGGTTTAGCTATGGAGAGACAAGACTAGGTCAAGGAAGAGAAAATGTAAAAGCTCTTCTGAAAGAGGATAAAGAACTCGCAAAAGAGCTTGAAGATAAGATAAAAGAGGCTATGGATATAAATCCAGTAAAAAAAGAGGAAGAGGAGGAATAACCATGATATATATAGATGAAATATATGCAGATGAGGTGCTAGATAGTAGAGGCAACCCAACAGTAAGGGCTACAGTAGTTTTAAGTGATGGAGTGAGTGCCAATGCGATAGTGCCAAGTGGCGCAAGTACAGGAAGCAAAGAGGCGCTTGAGCTTAGAGATGGTGGAGATAGATACATGGGTAAAGGTGTATTAAAGGCTGTTGAAAATGTAAATGTTGAGATAGCTGATGAACTTATAGGACTAGATCCATTTAATCAAGCCGAGATAGATAATGCTATGAGAGATTTGGATGGTACGGATTCATATAGCAAGCTAGGAGCAAATGCAGTTTTGGGTGTCTCCATGGCAGCAGCAAGAGCATGTGCAAATAGTCTGGGTATGCCACTATATAGATACCTAGGTGGCGCAAATGGAGTAACTCTCCCAACACCTATGCTCAACATCATAAACGGCGGAAGCCATGCCGATAATAATGTGGATTTTCAAGAGTATATGATCATGCCTGTTGGGTTTGACAACTTTGAAGAGGCTCTTAGGGCAAGTTCTGAGACTTATCATAGTCTCAAAAAAATCATCTCAGATATGGGGCTTAGCACAGCACTTGGAGACGAGGGCGGTTTTGCACCAAATCTAAAAAATAACGAAGAGCCGTTGGAGCTTATAGTAAAAGCCATAGAAGCAGCAGGCTACAAGCCAAAAGAGCAGATAGCTATAGCACTTGACCCTGCAAGTAGTGAATTTTACAGAGACGGCAAATACCAACTTGGCTCAGAAAACAGAGCGTTAAACAGCCAAGAGATGGTGGAGTACTACTCTTTGCTTTGTGAAAAGTATCCTATAGTCTCTATCGAAGATGGATTGGCTGAAGATGATTGGGATGGTTTTAAGATTATGACCGATAAGCTTGGAGATAAGATCCAGATAGTCGGGGATGATCTATTTGTAACAAATGAGAAGATTTTAAGAGAGGGCATATCAAAAGGTGTGGCAAACTCTATCTTGATAAAACTAAACCAAATAGGTACAGTAACCCAGAGCATGCAAACCATCAGACTAGCTCAGAGAAATGGCTATACTTGCGTAGTGAGTCACAGAAGCGGTGAAAGCGAAGATGCCTTTATAGCTGATTTTGCAGTCGCTTTAAATGCAGGACAGATAAAAACAGGCTCTACTGCTAGAAGTGAGAGGATAGCCAAGTACAACAGACTCTTAGAGATAGAAAGAGAGCTAGGATATGGCGAATATCTAGGGAAAGAGCTGTTTGCGTAAATGAGCAAAATCCTAAACGAGTTTGAAAAAGAGGGTATAGACAGGGGCGAGAGGTCCTTTTTCATCAAGATTTTTCTGCTCGTTTTGGTTGTTGTGATTTTTGGTATATATGTGGGTGATATTTTGTTTGGTAAGAGTTCGCTTGAAGTGTTGCTTGACCTCCAAGACAGCAGGGACTCTTTGAAGCAAAATGTTAAAATGATAAAAAAGAGAAATGCTCGTTTGCAAAAGGAGTATTTTGAATTAAAACAGTTGGAGCCAAATTGATGCGTGTAGCTTTTGTTTTTTTACTATTGGGTGTTTTATGTTTTGGGCGAGATAACCCTTTTGCTCCTGTTGAAAATATAGCAAAATTTACACAAATCAAAAAGAGAGACAATAGTTTCAAAAAGGCACAATTTACTTTGCCTGATAGCTCCAGAATTTTGAAAAAAATGATAGTGGTTTATCAAAACTTAGATGGTTCGCTGACTCAAAAAAGCATAAATATAGATAAAAAGATCGACTGGCACAATGCGTTTGTGCTTAAGTATAAAAATACTACTCTACATGTAGAGTCTAAAATGCCAATAAAACCGACACAAATGTCTATGGCTGCGCAAAAGATAAAAAGCTACTCTTTTAAGGGATTTATAAAATTCAAAGTTGGAAATAAGAGATTGGTGATCTCCACAAAGGACAGTAAAATCCGAGACTTTTTAGTGAGTAACCCATACAAGATAGTGTTTGATTTTCGAAGAGATACAAATTTTCTAACAAAAACATTTAAAGTAAACACGCCACCATTTGTATCGATAGTTTTGGGAAATCACGACAAATACTACCGAGTGGCAATAGAGTTAGATGGTCAATATATCTACAAAACAGAAAAAAAGCAGGATGAGTTCATAATCACCCTGCGATAACGCTACTCTTTTGGAGTGACCTCTTTTGGTCCTAGATATAGTTGTCTTGGTCTTGCTATCTTCATGTCTGGTTGCTCTTTTAGCTCTATCCATTGGGCTATCCAGCCTGGAGTTCTTCCCATTACAAATATAACTGCAAACATCTCTTTTGGAATTTTTAGTGCATTTAGGATAAGTCCTGAGTAGAAGTCTATATTTGGATATAGGTTTCTTTTGACAAAGTATTCATCGCTAAGTGCTATCTTCTCTATCTTGTTTGCTATCTCTAAAAGATGTGAGTCTATATCTAATTCACTTGTGAGTTGATCTCTCAAATTTTTGAGTATTGTAGCTCTTGGGTCAAAGTTTTTATAGACTCTATGTCCAAATCCCATCAATCTAAATGGATCATTTTTGTCTTTGGCTTTAGCTATGTATTTATCTACATTATCCACACTTCCTATCATCTCAAGCTGACGGATAACAGACTCATTTGCACCACCATGCGCTCTTCCCCAAAGTGCACTGACACCTGTAGATATAGCAGCATATGGGTGTGCTTGAGTGGATGCTACAACTCTGACAGCAGTTGTAGAAGCATTTTGTTCATGGTCAGCATGAAGGGTAAATATGGTATCTAGCGCCTCTATCTCTATCGGTTTAAGTTCAACATAACCGTGTGGATATGCTCGCAACATATATAGAAAATTTTCAGTAAAACCTCTGTTTAGATCTGGATATATAACGGGCATTCCATTTGAGTATCTATACGAAAATGCTGCGATAGTCGGTATCTTAGCGATGATTCTATGAGCCATCTCCATGACCTCTTCAGGTGTATCCATGTCGAGTGAATCTGAGTAGAAAGCCGACAAAGATGCTACAGCAGAAGAGAGTATCGACATAGGGTGTGCATTATCAGGAAAAGCATCAAATAGTTTCTTCATGCTCTCATTTATGTATGACCTTTTTTTGAGTTCAAATTGAAAATCTGCCAACTCCTGTTTGTTTGGTAATTTTTTATGCAAGAGAAGATATGCAGTATCTAAAAATGTCTTTTTAGTTGCCAGATATGATATATCGTAGCCTCTATACATCAGTTTTCCAGCTCCCCCGTCGATATAAGTGATCCTTGAGCGACAACTAGCAGTAGAGGTAAAACCTCTATCATATGTAAACATCCCCGTATCTTTATAAAACGAAGATATATCTGCCACATCAGGTCCTATCGTAGGATGGAGTATCGGAAATTCATACTTTTTGCCGTTTCGATTATCTATAACACTTATGGTGTCTTTGCCCATTTCATCTCCTTTTTTATTTTTATTTTCTTTAAGTTATAAACACTAAAGCACAACGCTTGCGCGTCGTATTTTTTACTATGTTACAAGATGTTTTATTAGAAAAAGCAAATTATATGAAATTAGATGATTTTTTTATGTTTGTTATAAACTGACCTTACGCACTATAAGCACACCTAGGTGATAAAAGTTGCACTCTAATGCAAGGAAGTATAGCAAAATTGTAGTTATTCTACTATGAAGCTATACTGACGCAGCAGTAGGGTGCAACTTTTATCATCCGTAGGACAGAACGATAAAGCACCATCTGCTTCGTTAGTTCACTTTCACCGTAGCTACGGCTACGCTAAAAGCAAACTGCCTCGCATATGATGCTTTCTCATTCTGCCTAGGTGTGTTTATAGTGCGTAAGCTCAGTTATTATTTTTATCATTGTCATTATCAGGATAACTTCAAATATGCTAGCTAGTATAAAAGAGAGATAGGTAAAATGATCTATGCTATTAGAGTTATAGGCGATAGTCGCTACTGCTATGAGTAGTGTCAGAGGCATGGAGTGAGAGAGCCCAAATAGTAAGACTTCTTTGGGAGTTAGGATGTTTAAAAAAACAGTAGAAGCCAGGATTCTTGAGCCTATCATTAGAGCCATGATTATGAGGGCATTTTTGACCAGACCATCTGAGAGGATAGAATTTAACTCAAATGTAGAGCCGATATATATGAAAAATATAGGAACTAAAAAACCAAAACCAAAAGATGAAAGTTTTTCCGGTAGCTCCCTTTTGTGCTCAAAAAAGGTATTTATAAAAATTCCTGCGACAAAAGCACCAAAAGCGATCTCCAGATGTAAAAACAGCATCAATGCAATCAGCAAGAAAAAGAGAGCCATAGAGAGTCTTATATCCTTCTCCTCTTTATCAACATGTGGCATAAGAAATGTTTTTAACTCAGGATACCACCAAAACAGCACTCTAAAAAGCTTAAAAAGAAAAAAGGTTGCAACTAAAAATAGTGCCAAGTAAGCGATAGTTTTGTATAGATGTGTTCCCACACCAAACTCCAAGGCGGCGCCAGATAGAGTCAGAAGGATGATGGAGAGCAACTCCCCCATAGTGCCTACAACCATGGAGAGGTTTAGCCATTTTGTCTCTTTGCCAAAATCTTTATAGAGTGCTAGAATCAAGCCAACTGAGAGCATCGGTAGAAGGATTATGAGGATTTTGTTCATATCTAGATAGTATATGCCCGTAAACGAGATGAGGTACAGAAGAAGAAGATAGAGCATACCCTCTTTTATGATAGAGCTTTTTTTGTTAGTAAAGATTCTAAGATCAACCTCCATTCCTGCCATAAACATCAGATAGAAAAAGCCAATTTCACTAAGAAGTTTAAACAGATAATGATCACTAAGAAAACCAAAATACGCAGCGATAGAGCCTAGTATGATCTCGATCGCTGGTGTTGGGATATGAAGATATTTGCTAAAAAACGGAGAGGTTGAAAGGATCACTGAGATCGTGAAAATGATGACTATTTCAGACATTACAAGGTTTTGCTATCTCGTATCCGGCTTTTTTTATCATCTCTATATCTCTGGTTGCCAAGGCTCCTTTAGTTGTAAGATAGTTGCCTATGACTATGGAGTTTGCGCCTGCATCGAAGATTTGGGACTGTTTTGTTTTAAATGTTATCTCTCTTCCGCCTGCGACCATAAGTCTAGTTTGTGGCAGAATCGTTCTGGCATATCTGATGATCTCTAGTGCTTCATCTTCATCCATGGGTTCTGCTTTTATAGGTAGTGCTGGATTTGGATGAAAAAAGTTCAAAGGAGTGGTAAATGGATCTAGCTCTTTTATGGTTTGAAGAAAGGAAGTTCTATCTTCTGCGCTTTCGCCAAGCCCAAAGATGCCACCGCACACAAGCTTCAAGCCTGCTTTTTTAACATCTAGGCATGTCTGGTATCGCTCTTCCCATGAGTGGGTTTTACATAAGTTTTTGTAGTAGTTTTGTGAACTCTCCAAATTGTGATTGTAAAGCAAGACACCTGCCTCTTTTAGAGTTCTTAATTGCTCTAGGTTGGCGAGTCCGTTGCATGCGATGAGATTGAGGTTTTTTACCTCGTTTTTTACAGCTTTTGCAACTTCACATACAAAATCAAGCTTCTTGTCATCTAGTTCCTTGCCTGAAGTGACTAAGCAAAATCCCACAGCTCCGTTTGCTTTTGCCTCTTTTGCCTCTTGGATGATGGTTTTTATATCTTTGTACCTATATCTTTGTATGTCGGCATGATGCTTTGCACTTTGGGTACAAAATCCACAATCTTCATGGCAACTTCCGCTGGATATATTGCTAATCGCACATAAAAAAACCTCTTTTTTCACTAAGCGTCCTCTTTGTATTTACATTTTGGGCACTCGAAGATCTGTTTTTTTCTTAATTCTCTTGTGACCATCATCTCTTCACACTCTGGACATTTTTTGTTTGTTGGTTGGTAAGTTGAGACAAATTTGCATTTAGGATAGTTTGAGCATCCATAAAATTTGCCACGGCGAGAAAATCTCTCTACTATATCGCCACCGCAAAGTGGGCACTTGACGCCCTCGACTATGACTTTTGCTTTTTTCTCTGTTTTGCCTAGATTTTTTGTGTATTTACATTTTGGAAAGGCACTGCAAGAGATAAACTCTCCAAATCTTCCTTTCCTTTTTACTAATTCTTCGCCACATTCTGGGCATTTTTCACCTGTTGGAACTACAACTTTGAGGCTTTTTATATTTTTTTTGCCTTTTTCTATATTTTCCATAAAAGGAACATAGAAGTCATTTAGTGTCTTTTGCCAGTCCGCTTTGTCTTCTGCGATGAGGTCTAGCGTCTCTTCCATCTCGGAGGTAAAGGAGCTATCAACGACCCTCGGAAAGTTTTTCTCTAGCAAGTCTATAACTGTAAATGCGATTTCAGTAGGTATGATCTGTTTCTTTTCGATAGTTATATAACTTCTAGCAATGAGAGTAGATATGGTTGGTGCGTAAGTTGATGGTCGCCCTATGCCTAAAGACTCTAACTTTTTGATGAGGCTCGCTTCAGAGTATCTTGAAGGAGGCTCGGTAAAGTGTTGATTTGCTTCTAGTTTGCTAAGTTCTACCTCTTGGTTTTCCTCTAAGTCAGGCAGTAGTTTGTCTTTGTCGCTCACGCCATAAGCTCTATAAAATCCATCAAATAGAAGCTTTCTGCCGCTGGCTTTAAATTTGCCACTTTTGCTCTCAAAGATAAGAGTTTGGGATTCGAAAATCGCACTGTTCATTTGAGAAGCTAAAAATCTATTGTAAATCAAAGAGTAGAGTTTTAGCTCATCTGGTGCAAGAAATCCTTTTGCAACACTTGGCGGAAAGTCCAACAGAGTCGGTCTTATGGCTTCATGAGCCTCTTGTGCACCTTTGCTTTTTGATTTATAGTACTTTGGTTTTGCAGGTAGATACTTTTGACCGTAACTTTGTAAAATCTGCTCTCTTGCTTGCTCTATCGCCTCTTTGGCTACATTTAAAGAGTCTGTTCTCATATAGGTGATGACGCCTTGAGTGCCTTTGTGAGTTTTTACTCCCTCGTAGAGTTTTTGGGCTAGCATCATCGTCTTTTTAGGAGAAAATCCAAGTGCACTTGAAGCAGTCTGTTGTAGAGTTGAAGTCATAAAAGCTGGGCTCGGACTACTTTTTCTCTCTTTTTTCTCGATTTTGCCAACTCTAAAATTTTCATCTTTGAGACGGTTTTTTATCTCATTTGCTCTATCTCCATTTGTGATAGTCATCTTTTGGATTTTAGCTCCATCAAATTCGACTAGCAAGGACTCTATATTTTTATCAAAAAGTGCATCTATGCTCCAAAACTCTTCGGGTTTGAAGGCTCGTATCTCTTTTTCTCTATCTACTATGATCTTTAAGCTAGAGGATTGAACACGACCCGCACTTAATCCTCTTTGGACTTTTGAAGCGAGAAGCGGAGAGAGTTTGTAGCCCACTATCCTATCTAGCAAACGCCTTGTTTGTTGTGCATTTATGCTTGAAAAATCTAGCTTTCTAGGATTGTCAAGGGCATTTTGTATGGCTGATTTTGTTATCTCGTGAAATACTATACGAGGTAGTTCGCTTGGCTCTTTTTTGATAGCAGTTGCGATGTGAAATCCGATAGCTTCACCCTCTCTATCCTCATCCGTCGCGATGTATATAGTATCTGCTTTTTTCGCTAGGTCTTTTATCTCTTTGACTATCTTTGAGTGATCTCGAGGAGTTCTATACTCCGGGATAAACTGCCCATCTTCTATCTTGATGCCAAAACTGCTCTTTGGAAGATCTCTTACATGCCCTTTTGAGGCGATAACAGAGTAGTTCTTGCCAAGAAAGTTCTTGATGGTTCTTGCTTTTGTCGGTGATTCGACTATGATTAGATTTTTCATTCTTTACCTATTTAATATATCTGCAAATCTGGATTTGTAGAAAACTTTCTCGAAATTGTAGCGAAAACAGATAAATTATGCTAATTTATGAAAAAAATCACTCTTAAATTAACGCTGTTTCTCTTGGATTGAGATATCTTTTGACAAAATTCTTGGAACTTAAGAGTTGTATATCTGCATTATAAAAACTTTTATCATTTGTAACTATGACAGCGCATTTAGAGCTTTTTGCAGATATATACTGCAAATTATCTTCCAAGTTGCTATTGTCTATGGCAAGAGCTTTGGCTATGGAGCTATTTGTTGCCCCAGTGACTATACATGTATCATTTACAAGCGATAAAAATTCCCTTATGTCGGCAGCCTGTTTTTTGGCAATATAGTCGATATTTAAGAGTGTTATATCCAATATAACTGCTTCAAATAGTCCTTTTTGGATGGCATCAAGTATAGCAATAGTATCTTTAAAGCCATCTCTTTTTAGAATGAGGTCAAGAAAAACATTTGTATCTATAAACAGTTTCATTTCACTATCTCATTATATCTGGCATCAGTAGTATAAAAATCATCTTTTAGCACCCCGGCAAACCTAGAAAAAGAGCTTTTGTTTGACCTATTTTGAGACACAAGCAACCTATACTCGCTATATGGCAATATGACAGCTTTTTTGGTATGCGCTTTTTTGTTAACTATAAGCGTGGCTTGATTTAAAATCTTTGTAAACTGTGTTTGGGCTTGAGATATGCCAAGTTCTAACATTCTGAACTCCTTTATATGTACATATATTAACTATTAAATACTTATATATAGATAAATTTAGAATTCTTAACTCTTTTTTAAACCAAGCGATTGTGTGCAAAATCAAACCGATCCTGCTTCTCAACGCATTTTAAATTCCAAGAACGATTTGAATCTGTTCTTCTACATGTAGCATCTCTTCTTTTGTTATGCTTGCTAGTTTTTGACTCTTTAGTCTATCGGTTGTTATTGCACGAATCTGGTCACAAAGTACTTCTGAAGTTTGTTGTAATTTTTCTCTTTTAGGTAAGCGAAATCTTAATGGATAGCTATCGTCGATCAGTTGAGTTGTAAGAGGCAATGTGATGATAGTTGTGTGCTCTATACTGTTTAGCATGTCTGTTTGGATTATGAGCACAGGTCTGGTTTTTCCTACTTCGTCTCCTTTTGAGGGGTAAAGTTTTGCTAGATGTATATCTCCTCGTTTAAACATTTTCTAATCCATCGCATAGTGTGTTTTCAAGTTCTGTTGCAAATTTATAATTGTAGTTTCTAACTCTAAAGGAGGCTTTTTTTACCTGTTCTTTTAGGGCTTGGTTTTTTATGAAATTTTCATACTCTTTTATTGATCTTCTTATTAATTCGCTTTTTGTGAGATTTAGATTGCGGGCAAACAAGGTGACATGATCAAAAAAGGCATCATCAGTTTTTAGGGTTATTGTTCTCATGGTGAGCATCCTTTTATTTAATTTGGTATTACTATTATACTTAAAATTCTCTTTTATTGTCAATAAGGCATATGCAAATTTAAATCATGTTGCAAGGAGTTTAAATTAGTTAAAAGTAAATACCTGACCCTGCTCATTCTT
>Ga0256840_1002270_pt1 | contig 17141 bp, 17 predicted proteins | sample 355202metaG_FD_185969 | JGI IMG/M metagenome (GOLD analysis project Ga0256840, IMG submission 185969) | Hydrothermal vent microbial communities from Mid Atlantic Ridge, Atlantic Ocean - 355-202 | ecosystem: Environmental > Aquatic > Marine > Hydrothermal vents | place: Atlantic Ocean: Mid... | reverse complement strand
CTAATAGTTTGGTAATATGGTTCATGACCTGTCCTCTAAATTATGGTATGCAAAGACAATATATTATACTGCCTTTCATAATCCACGTAGATTAGGATGGACAGGTCAAAACATCATATCTAATATATGCAGATAGGTTTTAAACATATCTTTTTTAGGTTTTGGTGTGGTTTGATTGGGATAATTTCTTTTTTATCTCAATCATAAAATCAACCATTCCTTGTTGATTTGATAAAAGTGACAATATTTCGTGGGTTCGTTTGGGAAAGCCTTTTTTTGTGTATTCGCTGAGTTGTTTTTTTAGCTTGTTGTTAAATTCATCAATACCTTGGACTTGTGCACCAAGATTATCAACACTGGATTCAAAGTGGATGTCGAGTACAATTGAAAAAGCCCATTCAATGGTTTGGGGTTTAACTTCCACTTTGAAAAATTCATTTTGTTGCTGTTGGTTGCGTCCATCAGCGGCATACCAATAGCCATAATCATCACGTTTCCTGCGCTGATTTCCTGCCACACACCAATGAGCCAGTTCATGCAATGCACTGCGAATGTAGTCGTGTGAAAACTGTATCTGTGCGGGCTGTTGCTGCGTGTGGGCTTTATAAAAAGGCTCATCAAATCCACCAATTATTTTAGTATCGAATTGATTAAGGTAGTTTTGGTTTAAAAGTTTTAGCAACTCAGTGAGTTCAATCATACGGTGTTTCTGTCTGTTCGGATTGTGGCATTTTAAATAAAAAAATAAGCATTAGGAACAAATTCCCTATACAATAGGTGACTTTAGAAACTTTTGAAGACAGTTATCGTGCAAGTCGTTATTAAAACAGAACAAGATATAGAAAAAATGAGGGTCGCTGGTCGTTTGGCTGCTGAGGTATTGGATATGATTGGTGAATATGTCGTTGCTGGTGTGACCACTAATGAGATTGATAAAATATGCCACGATTATATGGTTAATGTGCAAGGCACTATCCCTGCCACTATCAACTATGGTCATAAAACTAAACAATACCCCAATGGTTACCCAAAATCCATTTGCACTTCAGTTAATCATGTCATTTGCCACGGCATTCCTGGTGAGAAAAAACTCAAAAATGGCGACATTGTCAATATTGACGTGACGGTCATTAAAGATGGCTGGCATGGCGACACTTCTCGCATGTATAAGGTGGGTAAAATTAGCGGTCGTGCTCAGAAACTTATTGATGTCACCAAAGAGTGTATGGAAATTGGGATTCGCATGGTTAAACCCGGTGTTCAGCTTGGCGATATTGGTTATGCCATTGCTCAACACGCGCACGCCAATCGTTTTTCGGTTGTTCGTGAATACTGCGGACACGGAATTGGCAAGAAATTTCATGAAGCTCCGCAAATTTTACACTACGGTAAAAAAGGCACTGGTTTGGTTTTACAAAAAGGCATGACTTTTACCATTGAACCGATGATTAATGTTGGCAAAAGGCATTGCAAGCTGCTTGCCGATGAATGGACGGTTATTACTAAGGACAAAAGCTTGTCCGCCCAGTGGGAGCATACCATGGTTGTTACCGATATGGGTGTTGAGGTATTGACCGTCACAGATAACTATAAATTTGATTACTAGCTGAACAATGCCTAGACTTGCTCCTCCATTGCACGCTGAAAATTACATTGATGTACTTGAGTTGCAAAAAGTACCAGAGCAATTTATTCCTTTTTATAAATCCCTGCTTAAAAAAGCCGATGACAAGCAAGCCGAAGTTTTTCTCGCTCATTTAGAGGTTTCTTCCTTGGTGCGAGCTCGTGGCTGGTATGTTGAACAGGTATTGATTCAATTATGGCAGAGATTTATTACCAATGAAAAACTGTCTTTAATTGCTGTGGGCGGATTTGGTCGAGGTGATTTGCACCCCTATTCTGATGTGGATATTTTAGTTTTAAAAGTCAGGCAATCCAAACACGATGACGAACAAATCAGTCAGTTTATCCAAAGCTTATGGGATATTGGACTGGATACCGGCTCGAGTGTGCGCACAGCAAAAGAGTGCTTTGAACAAGCCAAGGAGGATGTCACTGTTGCCACTAATTTAATGGAAGCCCGCTTTGTTTTGGGTCATTATGCTAATTTTGCCAAAATGCAAAAACTGGTCGGTGCCAAAAAAATTTGGAAAGGGGAAGATTTTTTTATTGCCAAGTGGAATGAACAAAAATACCGCCACAAGAAATATTCCGACACCACTTACAATGTTGAGCCTAATATTAAAGAAGGTCCCGGAGGCTTGCGAGATATTCAGATGGTGTCGTGGGTTGTGCAACGATTTTTTCAGACAAATTCCTTGCATGAATTGGTTGATAATGACTTTTTAACAGAATACGAATACATCCGTCTCAAAAATGGTCAAGATTTTTTATGGAAGGTTCGTTTTGCTTTGCACATTATTGCGGGACATAAAGAAGAACGCGTGCTTTTTGTTTACCAATTAAAATTAGCAAAAATCTTTGGTTTTCATGATGAAGGCATAAAAAATCCTGCCGTTGAACAGTTTATGCAAATTTTCTACCGAAATGCCATGCGCTTAGAGCGTTTAAATTCACGTTTACTGCAATTATTTGATGAAAAGATTTTAAAGGAAAAACACAAAAATGCAGTTATTGAACTAAACCCTCGTTTTCATATTGTAAATGATTTTTTAGAAATTACAGACGAGAGTTTATTTGCACATGAACAAACGGTTTGGTTTGAATTATTTTTGCTGATTCAAAAACACCCCGAAATTCAAGGCGTAAGAGCCAATACTGTTAGAGCCATGCGTCATAATATTGACCAAATATCAGATGGTTTTAGAAATAATGAACAGGTAAAAATACAATTTTTAAGAATTTTAAAGCAAGACAACAAAGTTGCTTCGGTGCTAAATCAGATGAATCGACTGGGTATTTTAGCGCGTTATTTACCCGTTTTTGGTCGAATTGTAGGTCGCATGCAATTTGATTTGTTTCATATTTATACGGTAGATCAGCACAGTTTATTTACCGTACGTAATTTGTGTCTATTACGTCATGGCAAAACCAAAGTAATAAGGGCTCAACAAATTTTTGCTAATATTCCAAAACCTTATTTAGTCTATATTGCTGCCTTATTTCATGATATCGCTAAAGGGCGTGAAGGACACCACGCCGATTTAGGTGCTGTTGATGCGCAGGATTTTTGCAATCATTTCACTATTACGGGAGATGATTCTCAGTTAATTGTTTGGTTGGTACGAGAACATTTGGTTATGAGTGAAACGGCACAAAAAAAAGACCTAAGTGACCCTGAGGTTATTACAGAATTTGCTAATTTTGTTGGCTCATTATTAAATTTAAGAGCCTTGTATTTATTAACAATTGCCGATATTTCAGCTACTGATCCGAAACTATGGAATGATTTTAAAGGCAGTTTAATGCACGAACTTTTCGTTAAAACTAAGGCTCATTTAACAGAGAATATTCAAAAACAATCGGCCACTCAAACCAAAGCAACTTTATTGCAACACTTTACAGAATCGAGTTTTGATACCAAGCAAGTTAAACAACAAATCAATAACTTCCCTAACAATCTCTATCGCCGTTTTAAATTAAATAAACTCATTGCCATACATCAACTTATATTAACTCAATCCAAACCCGTTGTTTCGCTACTGAGCCAAAAAGGAAACAGTGTTGAGTTTTTAATTTATGCTCATGATTTTAAAGGCTTATTTTATATTATGGTTTCTTTGTTTGAAAAATACAATTTTATCGTTGTTGATGCCAATATTAATCTTACCAAAGATGGATTCGCCCTGAATACCGTGCATTGCATTGTGGACAAATACACTTCAAGTTCCCAAGTGTGTGAGCAAATGATAAAAGCCTTAGCGCAAGAAAAAATAATTGATATTACGTTAAATAAATTCACACCAAGTAGCGAAAAACTGTTTAAAATACAAACAAAAGTTAAAGCGCTGGAATCAAATAATGACCATGAAAGCATTATCGAAGTCGTTTGCCGTGACCGTCATGGCTTGCTTGCTTTGATTGCGAAAGCCTTAATCGAACTCAATATTTCAATTAATGCGGCTAAAATTTTTACCATAGGTGCACGAGCAGAAAACACCTTTTGGATAAATGACAACAATAAAGCATTGGATACACAACAACTTAAGCAACTCACAAATACACTACTGGAATTATTATGAATGAACTAGAACAAACAATTAACCAAGCGTGGCATCAAAGAACAACTCTGAACAAATCAGAACTCGACAAACAATACGAAAGTGCTATCAACCATGCGTTGATGGGCCTAGAAGAAGGTAGGTTTCGAGTTGCGCAACCTTTGGAAAATGGTCAATGGCAAGTCAATGAATGGCTAAAAAAAGCTGTCTTACTGTATTTCAGCATTAGTGATAACTACGTCACCCAAGGAACATCCCATAATTATTTTGATAAAGTGCCTTGCCGTTTTCAAAATGCAACTCAAGAAGATTTTGAAAAAATTGGTGCGCGAATTGTCCCTCCTGCAACGGTCCGCATGGGGGCATTTATTGGGAAAAATGTTGTGGTTATGCCAAGTTACGTCAACATCGGTGCTTTTGTTGACCAAGGCACCATGGTTGATACATGGGTGACTGTTGGCAGTTGTGCGCAAATTGGTAAAAATGTTCATTTGTCAGGAGGCGTTGGCATTGGCGGTGTGCTCGAACCTTTGCAATCCTCTCCAACAATTATCGAAGACGATTGCTTTATTGGCGCTCGCTCTGAAGTGGTCGAAGGTGTTCGGATTGGTAAAGGAAGTGTTCTTTCCATGGGTGTGTTTATCTCGCAAAGCACTAAAATTTATAACCGTGCCACCAAGGAAATTACTTACGGCTATGTACCACCAGGTTCGGTTGTTGTCCCTGGCAATTTACCCAGCAAAGATGGCTCTTACTCTTTGAGTTGCGCTGTTATTGTGAAAACCGTTGATGCACAAACTCGTGCTAAGACTTCAATTAATGAATTATTGCGCGACTAAAGATTAGAGATCTTTGCATAATTCTGGGACAGTGGAAAAAAGAATGAAAAAAACATCAATCAAGGCAAAAATTGAGTCAAATAGCTCGCTATTTGCGAGTTTTTTAACGACGAGTGATGTTTTTTGCAACTTTTTAACGCGTTCTACGAGTTGTGCAAAGGTCTCGATTATATTTAAGCGTCTAATTCTCGGTGTTGAACAAGGATGTTCTTACGGGTTTGACTCAATTCTTTGAATAATTTTTCGGTCAAATAAACCGAACGGTGTTTCCCTCCCGTGCAACCTATGGCAATGGTTAAATAGCTGCGATCGTGTTCTTCAAATGAAGGTATCCACTTTTTGACTAAAGCGGCAATGTCTTTGTAAAACTCAAGAGCCATCTCTTTGGAATCAAGGAAATCTTTAATCGGTTGGTCTTTGCCACAATACTCTCGCAAACTCTTTTCCCAAAATGGGTTTGGTAAACAGCGTGCATCAAAAACAAAATCCGCATCAAATGGTACACCTCGTTTAAAGGCAAAAGATTGCAGCAGTAAAGAAACTTTACCATCATTAGATTGAGACATTTGTCTCCAAATTTTATCACGCAGCTGTGGAGCGGTGGTTCTGCTGGTGTCTATCAACAAATCGGCTAAATTGGCAATTGGTTCGAGTAAAATCCTTTCTTGTGCGATGGCTTGCGACAAGGAATATTTGTATTTACTATTTGAAAGCGGATGTGAGCGACGTGTTTCTGAATACCTTTTTAATAAAGTTTCATCATTTGAGTTTAAAAAAATAACTTTGCTGTTAATCAGACTTGAATCAATTTTTGCAACAATAGTGGGCAGTTCTTTTAAGGCTTCTTCTGAATTTCTTACATCAATTCCAACGCAAACTCGCTGGTAATCCTTTTGATTTTGGCAGATGTGTTTAACAAACTGTTTGAGCATATCTATCGGCAAATTATCAACGCAATAAAAATCTAAATCTTCTAATGTTCTTAAGGCAATGGTCTTACCCGAACCTGACATTCCTGAAATAACAATCAATTCTTGCATGATTTTAATCCTTTTTATTTTTACTTTCGTCCATGATTATGGATTTAATTTCTTGTGCAGATTTTGCGTGAATAATGTCACGATAAACGCGGTGTTTTTTAAAGAATTTACCCATTAATTTAAGCATGTGGTGGTGATTCTCTGTGAGTTGTTTTGGAAATAAGGCGCAAACGATAACTTGCACTAAATTTTCATCAACACTTTCATAGTTTACCGGTTTGTTAAGAACCAATACTGAAATTTTCACTTCTTTATTTTTTAAACAATTAGCATGAGGTAATGCCACACCGTTACCCAAGGAAGTTGCGCCTAATTTTTCACGCTTAACTAAAGCATCATAAATATCGCGTGGATTTTCATCTCCCGACATTAGTTTTGCTAATTGTTCAAACAATCGTTTTTTACTTCTAAAAGGAAAGTTAAGTAAGATGTTTTGCGTTTCTATGTAGTCGATAAACTTCATAAGTTAGGTACTTTATTGAATGTTTGAATGCTAAAATTTGCCTGTGGGTATAACACCATTTAGTGGTTTTCATGGTATTATGTGATTGAGACCAAGTAAAAACACTTGGTCTCATTCGAAATTATTAAGAAAGATTATACTTCAATCCTTCACCTCGGTGTTTGTTGGTAACTTTATCCTTGTGACGCCTGACTTGCTTGTCTAATTTATCAATCAACAAATCAATAGCTGCGTATAAATCTTCTTGCACGCTTTCTGCAAAAATTGTTTTTCCATTTATGTGCATGGTTGCCTCTGCTTTATGTTCCATTTTTTCCACACTTAATATTGCATGGACTTTAATAACCTGATCAAAGTGGCGTTTAACACGCTCAAATTTAGTTGTAAAGTAATCTCTCATTGATTTTGTCACTTCGACTTGATGACCAGTAATATCTATTTGCATAGTGATTTCCTCATTTTGCTAGTAAAGAACGAACATAAATAATCTTTTGATTTGCACAAAAGCCTATTGCCCGCTGAAAGTGATGACAAGAAAAGTGAAGCAATTCCTGTCTCTAAAAGAAAATTTTGGTATGAATTGTGAAAATTCAAGGTTTTGGTATCCAAACTCTTATTTTTATAATAATTATAACGATACACAAAAATAAACCTAAAAGCAAGCTTTACATGCGAAAGTTTTTACCCAGATAGACACTCTTGACTTTCTCATCACTGATGATTTGTTCAGGCGTTCCTTCTTTTATCATGACTCCATCGTTTAAGATGTAAGCACGATCAGAAATCCCTAAGGTTTCACTGACATTATGATCAGTAATTAATACACCTAAACCTCTGTTTTTCAGGTGCGACACGATTTTTTGAATGTCAATAACAGAAATGGGATCAACCCCTGCAAAGGGTTCATCCAATAAAATGTACTTTAAATCCAGTGCCAAAGCACGGGCAATCTCAACTCGACGACGTTCACCCCCTGATAAGCTAATTCCCAATTGATCGTGTACATGCGATATATGCAACTCTTCCATTAAGGACTCAACTTGCGCGATACGCTGTTGTTTCTTGAGATCCTTTCTCAACTCAAGCACTGCCATTATATTATCACGAACACTTAATTTTCGGAAAATAGACGCTTCTTGAGGTAAATATCCCATTCCTAAACCTGCTCGGTGATGGATGCCAAGTTTGGAGGCATCAACTCCATCAATAATAATTTCTCCTGAATCTGCTGCTACCAATCCGACAATCATATAAAAACAGGTCGTTTTGCCTGCGCCATTTGGGCCAAGTAAGCCGACAACTTCTCCTCTATCGACCGTCATTGAGACATCTTTTATGATTTGTCTCTTCTTATACGATTTTTCTAAGTGATTAACAACTATCATAAGTTTTATTTCTTACCTGGAATGACGAGTCGCACACGGTTGTTTGAATCTTCTGACTTTATGCCTTTAATTTCTTTGGTTTTTAAATTCATGCTGATTTTCTCTCCGTGCATCTGTCCTTGTATTTTACTAGAGATAATCACATCTCCAGTCATTAATAACATGTCATCTTTCATCATAAAATCAATGCGTTGTGCCTTTATATTAATTTTCCCATAACTCGCATCGATGAATTGCTCCATTTGGATTGGGTCACCTTTTAACTTTATTTTTTCAAGACCGTCTTTGCCATTAAATACCACGGCTTCATCTGCATGTATTTTCAAGGTACCTTGTTGTATAGCCACATTATCCCAAAACTTGACACGGGTAATGCCGTCTTTAACTTGAGGTAAATTTAAAAAATTATCTGCATCAAGTTCAAAGTCTGCTTCTTTATCACTTTTTAGCGCATGGGCATTTAGGGCTATTACTAAAAGCAATAAGTACGGTATTTTATTTAATGAACTTATAAATGGCTTTAACATTATTATTTACCTCAATAATTTTATTTTTTAAATCAATATGAGCAACCTGCCCTGTTAAACTAAATTGCGCTTGTCGCATGAAAACACCTTGGGATGTCTGAGCCTTTTGTTGGCTCAAATCTAACATCAAGTTATTCGTGCTAAAAACCATAGACTCATCGGCATCAAGCGAGTGCGCATTCACATCTTCAATGAGTTCAACCTTGTTTGTCTCTGTGTTTAATTCGGCTTTGTTGGCTTTAATTAGCCAATTTTCATGGTTATCTTCATACGTCCATACGGTTGGTGAATCAATATATAAAACAGGTGAATCCGTATATCGGATTAGGCTTGGCGATTTAAACCTAGTTGATAACTGCCCAAATTCATTTGTCATTCGCATTTCTATTTTTTCAACCGAATAGCCTTTAGTAATAGGCTTATCCTTTTTTATCTCTTCGCGATTAAAATAATAGCTCCACACTGCATAAATCACTAAAGCAATAACAGCAAAAAGGGCAATTTGTTTATTCTGGGCAGTCATTTTTATTGATGAAGCTTGTCAATATCAATTAATTTATCTTGGGCTTCCATCAATAAATCACACACTTCTCTGCCCGCACCATAGCCTCCTTTATTGAATGTCACCCATTTAGCAACATCTTTAGCGGACTTATGAGCGTCTGCTACCGCAACGGGTAATATCACTTCTTTCATAATTGGCACATCAATAGCATCATCTCCTACATAGGCAACTTGCGAAGCATTTAGTTGCAAAGCTGAGAGTAAATTGTGGTAAGTTTCCAATTTATTAATTCTGCCTTGGTAAACATGATTAATTTTAAGTGCCTTCATGCGTTCAGCCACTATTGGTGAATTTCTTCCAGTAATAATCGCCACAGTTATATCTGTTTTTGCCAACCAAGAAAGTCCTAAACCATCTTTAGAGTTGAATTTTTTTAACTCTCTCCCATCATCGGTAAAATAGAGACCACCATCAGTTAAGACACCATCGACATCAAAAATAATAAGCTTAATATTTTTAGCCACTTCAAACAATTTTTCAGGTGAATACCTCATTAAACAACCCCCGCTTTTAATAAATCATGAATATTGAGCGCACCCACCAATTGATTATCATCATCCACAACTAATAAACTGTGAATATTGTGACTTTCCATCAATTGTGCTGCAGAAACAGCCAAGCTATTTGACTTAATTGTGATTGGATTAATTGTTGCCGCTTGTTCAATCAAGGTGGTTTTTAAATCCAATTCTTCATCAAAGGCACGACGCAAATCACCATCGGTAAATATGCCTTTAACACAATTATTGGAATCGACTATAGCGGTCATTCCCAATCGCTTTTGGGTGATTTCAAACAATGCTTCTTGTATATTTGTTCCCAGTTTGACCTTCGGAATGTCTTCTCCAGTGCGCATTAAATCATCAATGTGCAATAAAAGTTTTTTTCCTAAAGAACCCGCAGGATGGGAACGGGCAAAATCCTCTTCGGTAAAACCCCGTAGTTTCAATAAAGTAACAGCCAAAGCATCGCCAAGCACCAAAGTTGTTGTTGTACTGGTCGTTGGCGCTAAACCCAATGGACAAGCTTCCTCACCTACGGCAATAGATAAATGCACATCAGCCAATTTTGCCATGGTTGATTTTTCATTGCCTGTAATAGCAATAATGGCAATACCCATGCGTTTTATGATTGGAATAATGTTGAGCACTTCTTGGGTTTCACCAGAATTAGACACGCAAATAGTGATGTCATTTTTTGTTATCATACCTAAATCGCCGTGACTGGCTTCCCCTGGATGAACCGAAAAGGCAGGCGTGCCTGTGGAGGCTAAAGTAGCTGAAATTTTATGACCAATATGACCTGATTTTCCCATTCCAATAACAATAACATGCCCTGAACACGAATGAATTAAGTCAATAGCCTTGATAAAATCTTCACCTATTTGAGCTTGCAATTTATCCAGTGCCTTGCTTTCTGTATTGATGACTTTTTTAGCTAATAACACTATTTCTTGATTAGTCTGTTTCATTTGATTTTAAGCTCTCAGGTATAACCACGCATTGTAGGAACAATAACTGGCTAAAAACAAATAACCCACAAGACGTGGAATGGGTTTATTTTTTGCAACAAAAATTAACGAGAATATCAATAATGCCAAAGTTAAATCAACCATCACTAAATAGTCGGTCGCTAAAAAATCCTGTGGCAATTTAAAAGATTTAATTGAAGCACTAATACCCAACACTCCCAATAAATTAAACATATTCGAGCCAACAATATTACCCAATGCCAAATCATGCTCCCCTTTGCGCATACAGGCTATTGTTGCAGATAATTCGGGCAAAGATGTTCCCAATGCAACGATAGTTAAACCAATAACAACATCCGAAACACCCATTTTCGTCGCTATGGTTGTTGCTCCATGTACCATTAGCATTGATGCTACTGGTAACATAATAATTCCAAAAAGCAACCAGAGCCATGCCGCTTTTTTACTGACGTCTTCTGGCATTTCGGCTTCAAATTCTGTCTCAAGCACATCTTTACTTTTTGATTGACGCAAGCCCAACCACGCCATCCACAGTGTCATAGCAAACATAGAAGCAATAAGTAATACACCGTCTAATCGAGAGAGCATTCCATCCCACATTAACAATAAAACAAATAATGTTACCGCTAATAATATTGGCATTTCTCGCTTAACTGTATTGGAGCAAATCATCAAGGGAGATACCACAATACCCGCACCTAAAACTAATGCAATATTGGTAATATTTGAACCAACAGCATTACCCAATGCCAAGTTTGGGTTGCCTTTCATCGCAGCAATAGCAGAAACAACCATTTCAGGTGCTGATGTGCCAAAGCCAATCACTATCAAGCCTACAACCATGCTGGAAACACCCAAATAAGTCGCCGTTGCCGCCGCTCCTAACACAAATTTATCAGCTGCATAAACCAATAATACTAAACCAACGATTAAGTAAGCAATTGCTTCAATCATTAAATATCACCTAACATTCTATTTTATCACTATCAACAGAGTATTATAAAATACAAAGCCATTAGAGTTAAACAACTAATTAGTGTTTGCATCAAAAAGTATTCATCGCCATGCTAAGTTTGTCAACAGACAACAAAATCCAATAATTTCAAACAAATAGTTGCTTATTTGGCATTAATACGATGAAATTTTTACAAAATTCATCTTTTCCACAGTAAAATAATCTTTTTCGATTAAACACTCAATTATATGCAACCACAAGCCATAGAAAAACTAATCCAAAACCATATTAATTGCCACTCTGTCAGTGTACAAAGTGATGACTTAACCCATTTTACTGCCGTTATTGTCTCAGAAGATTTTGAAGGTAAGTCTAAAATCATGCGTCACCGCCTAGTCTACGCTGCATTAGGTGACCACATGCAAAGTGATATTCATGCTTTTAGCTTTCAATCCTATACACCAAACGAATACAGTGATCTAAAATAATGGAAAAAATAGTTATCAATGGCGGTCACCCGCTTAAAGGAAGTATCAGTGCATCGGGTGCAAAAAATGCCGTCCTGCCTATCATAGCTGCCAGCATTGTTGGTACGGGCACATCAATAATTAAAAATGTACCGCATCTGGATGATGTCACCACGATGAATACCTTATTGATACAAATGGGTGTGGATCTTACCGTTAATGACACCACCAATGTAGAAATATGTGCGGACAATATCCACACACCTCGTGCACCCTATGAAACCGTCAAAACCATGCGCGCATCTATTCTTGCTCTTGGTCCTTTATTAACTAAATACGGAATGGCCGAAATCTCATTGCCAGGTGGTTGTGCTATCGGCGCTCGACCTGTTGATATTCACCTAAAGGGTTTAGAAGCCATGGGGGCAAAAATTATAGTTGAAAACGGTTACATCATTGCCAAGGCTGAACGTTTGTATGGTTGTCATTTTCACATGGAAAAGGTCACCGTTACAGGCACAGAAAACTTGCTAATTGCAGCCACCCTAGCCAAAGGCGAAACCGTATTAGAAAACTGTGCAACCGAACCAGAAGTCATTGACTTGACTAACTATTTAATCAATATGGGTGCAAAGATTGAAGGCATCGGAACACCTACTTTAAAAATTCAAGGAGTAGAACAATTAGTTGGTTGTGAACACACTGTTATACCTGATCGTATTGAAGTCGGCACTTTTTTAGTCGCTGCTGCAGCAACTGGGGGTGAAATCACCATCAACAATGCTAACCCTGATGATTTAGTGGTGGTATTAAAAAAATTGCGACAAGCTGGAGCCATTATCACGACTACAAAGGATTCCATAAGTTTAAATATGCATGGAAAAAGACCAAAGCCGGTTAATATTAATACCGCTCCTCACCCAAATTTCCCAACGGACATGCAGGCACAGTTTTGCGCACTTAATGCTATTGCCAGTGGCTACTCAATTGTGACAGAAAATTTATTTGAAAACCGTTTTATGCACATTAATGAACTCATTCGCATGGGCGCTGAAATTAAAATTGCAGGCAATCAAGCGATAATTAATGGCGTTAAAAACCTCAATGGAGCCCCAACAACTGCAACAGATTTGCGTGCGTCAGCCAGTTTGGTTATAGCAGGCTTGGTTGCAGAGGGTACAACAGAAATTTTTGATATTCATTTTATTGATCGCGGCTATGAAGTGATTGAAGAAAAACTCAATCAATTGGGTGCTAATATAAAACGCGTATCTTTTTAGAGGAAATTAAAAATGCTGAAAAAATCAACTAATTACCTGAATCTTATTTCTCTACTTATTTTAATTTATTTAGCATTTATCCCCTTGAAGCCCAGCAACAGCAATGAGATGACTGTTGTTTCAAATAGTTTTTCGATGGCATTGGCGACTGACCACATAAAAAAAATCAGTCAAGAACCTCACTCCATTGGCACGGCGGCTCACGAACGAGCAAGAGACTACATCGTAAAAGAACTGCAAAAATTGGGTTTAATCGTCAAAATACAAAAAACTACCATCAGTTCGCATAATCAAGCACAAAAAAAAGTACAGAAACAAAAAACAGGCAAACAATTTAAAAAAGATAAGACTGTTTACAATACTTTTGCTCAAGTAGAGAATATTTTTGCACGAATCCAAGGCACAGAAAAGAACCGCAAAGCCTTATTGTTATTAGCTCATTATGATTCAGTCGCCAATGCATCCTATGGCGCAGGGGATGATGCCACAGGTGTTGCCGTTATTCTTGAAGGCATTCGTGCTTATTTGAGCGAGAATAATAAACCAAAAAATGACATAATCATTCTTATTAGTGATGCAGAAGAAATAGGTCTTTTTGGTGCTAAAGCCTTTGCAGAAAAACACGCATGGACAAAAGACATAGGCGCAGTGATAAACTTTGAAGCCCGTGGAACATCAGGTCCTTCTTACATGTTTATGGAAACCAACTCGGGAAACCATAACATGTTAGAACAATTTAACCAAGCCGGAGTGAGTTACGCCAACTCAAACTCTATGGCATACAGCATATACAAAATGTTGCCAAATGACACGGACATGACCATTTTTCGACGCGACAAAGACATTTTGGGGTTTAATTTTGCTTTTATAGACAGTCACTTTAATTACCACACGGCTCGCGACAATTATCAAAACCTGTCCTTAGACTCAGTTGCCCATCAAGCCCATTATTTAATGCCAATGCTACGTAAATTGAGCCAGATTAATTTATCGGATCTTAAATCCAATACAGATGATGTGTATTTTCAAGTTCCTTTTTGGAAAACCCTAAGCTACCCTTTTACTGCGGCCTTTACACTAAGCCTACTTGTTTTATCGCTCTTTATTGTTAGTTTAATTATTGGCATAAAAAATAAATCCATACGAATAAAGCAAAGCCTAACTGCAGGCATTGTTCTGATTAAATCAATGACCATTAGTGCGGTGGCTACTTTTGGGATACTAAAATTCTTGTATTTTTTCCATCCCCAATTTTCAGAAATATACCAAGGCTTTACTTACAATGGTCATGCTTATGTTGTCTTTTTCACTCTCTTAACCTTAAGTATTTGCTTCTTATTTTACCGAAACATTGTTTCTACACACACCGCCACTGAAATAATGGTTATCCCAACACTCTTGTGGATTATTTTATCCTTTGTATTTGCCCATAAGCTTACAGGTGCACACTTCTTCCTATTAATTGGGTTTGCAGGCAGTTTATCCCTGCTTATTAATGTGCTAATGAAAAAACCGCAATCCAGTTTAACTTTACTTTTGTTTGCTCCCATTATTTTAATATTTTCTCCATTTTTTCAACAACTGCCCGTTGCTTTAGGGCTCATGGTTCTGCCTTTTAGTGGACTTTTATTAATCCTGTTGTTTGCTCCTTTGATTGTCAGTATACAAATTCCTAAAGAGTACCAAATCAATAAATGGGTGTTTATTATTGCCTTATTTGCATCATTTACTTACGCCGAAATGCATGCATCAACCTCAAAACTAAGACCTTTACCCGATAGCTTATATTATTTCCAAGACAACGCATCGCAATCGGCTTACTGGTTTAGTGCCGATAGCACAACGGACAAATGGAACAGCCAATTTTTAGATAAAGACATACTAAAACCCCAAGAGAAAACCGAGTTTAAAAACAATAATTGGCGCGGTGCCCAGTTTGTTTCTTATGCTAAATTTCATGATTTTCCAATTTCATCGATAACTCTACTCAAAGACCGAAGCTATGTTGATAAACATGTTTATCGGTTTAAAATTACCAATAAACGAAAAGTCACCCGCATGGATTTGAGAACATTGGATTCGTTAAACATACTAAAACTTTCCATTAATAGAGAAGATGTTATTTCCCAAGAACAAGCTGTTGCACTAGAAAAAAACTCCAGATTAGTGAAGATATTTACAGGAAACTCTTATGAATTTATCGTTGAAATCGAAATTCAAGCAGACCAAAAGTTAAACTTAAGCCTGCTTGAAATGAGTGATGATTTATTGCAATCAAAACAATTAAATATTCCAAAACGACCCGATGATATAATCGCCAAACCGTTTATTTTTTCCGATATGATTATTACCAAACAACTCATCTCTCCTTGAAAGCGCTATCCCGAATATCTCATATCAGAATGTAATTTATGGACAAAATAACAAAATAGGTTGGATAAAATCACTAAAGACCATGTCATTCTTAGGTTTCTAGTGATTTTATTCAAGATATAAAGCTATTTTAAGCTTATGTGATGAAATATTCGGGCTATTGCTTATTTGATAAATATTCGCACAAAGCAATGTTTTCAGCACTGATTCTGGAATAATCAATCAAACCTGTAAGAGCAGTATCATATAAATTGTATTGCATCTGCATATTTGAACAATCTTCAAATGACAAAGTCACCGTTCCGTAACTGTTTGCCTCACTGTATTGGACAGGAGTGGCATCGTCAAATTTTCCACCAGTGGTTAAGTTTAAATCAATAGTCACACTGTTGGTCTGTGGATCAATTTCACCCAATCCAGTAAGCCACCTATGACTGGGGTCACCAATAATAGCACTTGCTTGTTCTGGTGGTGCCTGAGTATCGTAAGTAAACCAAGTAAAAAATACACGATTGGTTTGGGGTAAAACATCTATGAGGATGCCTTGTCCTGAAGTTTCAGGATTATACCAACCTCCAGCTAAGCCATAATTAACGGTGAAACCTGATGAAGGGTTCTCAACAAGATTTAATTCTTGCACAGGCTTTCCAGTCAGCATTTTCTCACAGATATAATTGCTTTCCGCACTGATTCTTGATATTTCGAATGAATTTATTTGCGCATGGTTTAACAGGTCATAACTCACCGTTGCGGTTTTACAATCATCAAAAGTTATCGTCAAACTGCCAACGCTATTGGCTGCAGTAATAGTCACATCTTGTGGGTTGTCAAACAAACCATTGGAGGTAACATTAACATCAAAAGTAATGGATTTATTCTCCATATCAATTTCACCCAAACCAGTTAGCCACCTGTGATCTGTTGCGCCAACTGAATTAGGCAACCCCTCTACTGGATCTTGACTGTCATAAGTAAACCATGCAAAGAATGCTCTTTGTGTATCAGGTAAAATTTCTAGCATGAACCCTTGACCTGAAGTTTCTGGATTATACCAGCCACCATTTAATCCTGAATTAATCGGATGGGTTATCTCACTGTTAAGTGTTGGTCTATCAAATGGAAAAGTTTCATTAGCCACACGTGGATCAGTTAATGCATTTGACATAAAATCAGCAACTTTGGCTTGATTTACCTCAGAATTGACTTCAATGGCGACACTGCTATAAGGAGGACGCATGGGAGCACTTGGATTTGGTGGTGGTAGAGAAGATTGATTAGCGGTAAATTGCACATGTTGACTTGTCACATCAGCGGTTCCCGCATTATAGAAATCAATGGCGTCCATGCTATCTGTTATCCAACCAACATGCATCATGGCAGATTTTAATCCAATATTACGTAATCCTGGTGTTTTAAAACGACCAAAATCATCTGGATCATTGGTTACATGTCAGGTTTCACAACGTTGTTGATGTAAACCCATCTTGTTAGAAGACTTTAATCTTAACAACCTTTGTTTAAATTGGCTAGGATTTTGTTTAAAGATTTTAGGCTTAATTTGAAACCATTTTTCT
>Ga0256840_1002269_pt1 | contig 17145 bp, 16 predicted proteins | sample 355202metaG_FD_185969 | JGI IMG/M metagenome (GOLD analysis project Ga0256840, IMG submission 185969) | Hydrothermal vent microbial communities from Mid Atlantic Ridge, Atlantic Ocean - 355-202 | ecosystem: Environmental > Aquatic > Marine > Hydrothermal vents | place: Atlantic Ocean: Mid... | reverse complement strand
CTCAGGTTACTAGGGGATGGTTATGGGTGTGTAATACCAAATACACATTAAAATAAGCCTAATAAATCGTTTATTTTATCACTCCTTTTCTTCAAAAAATAGATCCATAACGTAGGCTATGAATAAATTTTTACTCATCAATGAGTAATAAACTAAATCAATTTCTTTCAGCTCATTTCAAAATGTACTTGGTATAAAAAAGCAATTAACAGGATAGGCAATATATTTTCAAATTTTCAGACAAGTATAGATTTAAAATAATCAAAAAAAAATCTTGAAGAACAAACCTCAAGATTTTTTAAGTTATTAAAAAGAAAGAAATCTATTTTTTAGGCTCTTCTTTTTTAGTTTCCACAGCTTTATCTTTATCAGTAACTGTTTCTTTTTTCTCTTCTTTTACTTCTTCCTTTTTCTCTTCCTTTTTCTCAGAAGTATCTTCCTTACCATAATTATCGTTCATTGAAGTTAAAACAATATCCGTAAGATCTGTTTTAGCATCACCATACATTACAGCACCGTTTAAGTTTACAGTTCCAAAAATCATTTGATATCCATTCTTTTTACCGTAATCTTTAATAAAAACATCTACTTCTTCCGCAATTTTTTTAATTGCAGCTTGTCCTTCATTTTGAACTTGATATTGTAGTTGTTGTTGTTTTTGTTGAATCATTTGCTGTTCAGCACCTAATTGTTGCTCTGCTTGTTGTCTAGCTTTAGCAGACATTTTACTTGCACCTTTTTGGTATTCAGCAACTTTGTTTTGAAATGCAGTAATTAACATTTTAACGTTAGCATCTTCTTTTTCAGATTTTCCTTTAATTTCAGCTTCAATAGCTATAGTACCTTTATACTCTTTAATTAATTTTTCGGTATTTACAAAACCTATTTTTTGAGTACATGATGCCAATGTTAATGTTGCCACTAATACAAATAATATTTTTTTCATTTTTTAGTTATTTTAGATTTGATTTATTTTTTAGAGCACAAATGTAAGTTTTTATATTTATTGACGTTTCAATTTTAGGGTTATTTATTTATCTTTGTTATGTTTTTAACTTATTTATTAAAATGTATTACTCAAAAATTCTTTTTTTACTCCTTTTTTTAGGATTAATTTCTTGTGATACTATTTTTTCAAAAAAACAAGAGACTACAGAAAAGACAGTTTTAAAACCAATTGATTTTAATAGTATTGATGCATATCCGTTATTGCCAGAATGTAAAGAAATCAGTTCAAGAATACAACAAGAGCAATGTTTTTATACCATGTTATCTAAGCGAATTCAAGAATCAATAAATAAAACACCAATATTATTAGACTCGGTAAGTAAAGGAACTATTATGGTAAAATTACAAGTTTCAGAACTTGGTAAAATTACAATTTCATCTATTGTAACTTCAGATAAAATAAGGCAAAATAGTATTAAATTAGATAGTTTACTTAGAGTAAGTGTGGTAAATATTCCAAAAATAACTCCAGCAACAAAAATGGGTATTCCTGTTACATCGGAGTTTACATTACCAATTATTATTGAGCAAGAAAATTAAAATTTTATAGCTAATTTTTTCATTAAACGGAGCACCTCAACATACAACCAAATTAGAGAAACTAAAATACCCCAAGTAGCAACCCATTCCATATATTTAGGAGCACGGTTTAACTGCCGTTCAATATAATCAAAATCTAAAAGTAAAGAAAAAGAAGCAACAGTAGCAGCAATTAATGTAAAACCTATGGAAAACCAAGATGTACCATATATTATACCTAATTGAATACCGAACAAACGTAAAATAAAACTAATAATATAGATAACCATTATTGTAGCAATAGCACTATAAATAATACTTCTAAATTGCCGTGTTACTTTTACAACACCTAATTTGTATAAAAATAACATGACAAAAAAAGCAATAATACTCACTTTTACAGCTTGCATAGGCATACCACTGAATTGAGAATCTGCATAAGCAGAAATTCCACCTAAAAAAAAGCCTTTGGCTAAAGCATATATAGGAACAGTAACAGGAGCCCACTTTTTTTTATAGGAAGTTAAAACGCTAAAAAATAATGCGACCAATAAACCACCATAAATATAATATTTTACAGACTCGCCTCGCTTTACTAAATTCCAAACATACCAAGCAGTTAAACTAACTAAAAATAGCGTGTAAAGAGTTTTAAAAAAAACACCACCTAAAGTCATTCTGTTAGATGAATTATAATAATTTTTCCAAAAATAAGAGTTAAAAATAGGGTTTGAAGTATTATATCTCATAAAAAATATGTTTTTTATGCTATAAAGTTATTATTTTTTTTAAATTTGCACCAGAAATTACTTTAAAGATTATACACATATAAGCTATGAAGTGAGGAAAAGAAAATTATAAGAAACATTTAAGCAGGTTTGTTTAAATGTTTTTTTGTTTATACAATTTTATTTTTTCAGCAAAGTACGATTAAGTTGTATTATTGGTTAAAAAACATACACAAACAGTAATAAATAATGTATAATTTGATTTTCATGCCTATTTGTACACCTACAAGCAATATATACTTTAAATAAAACAGAATATAAATTTTTTAAGGCAATACATAATATATTTAATAATAAAAATAAGTTTTACTATTAATTTTGGATTCAGGAATTTAGTTTACAAGATTAAAAATAAAAGGTTTTCCCTAAAAAATTATAATAGTATTCTATTTTTTTGTTTAAAAATTGTTTTTAAGACATATACTATAAAACTCTTACCTAACAACTACATAGTATAGTTACTTAGAAACAAATGAAAATTATCAAATAAATAAGTATTTAGATTCAATAAATATTATGATAAATAAGTTTGTAAAAACATTAAAAGATGATGTAGGTCTTATTGACTTTATCAAATTAGATGCTCAATTGAGTGGCGTTGCTATAGCTGCGGATAATATTGCAAAACACGATATGAATGCAGACAATTTTGATGGAAAAAACTTAATAGTTACCATTATAAGAATAGAAGAAGAAAGTACACTAAAAAACTTTCCGAATCAACGTTTAGTTAATAGTGGAGGAGCTTATAAGGTAGATAAAAGGTATCCAAAAATTTATTTGAATTACTATTTGTTGTTTACAGCAACATTACAGTATGATAAATCAGTAGCAATAATAAATAGAACCATAAAGTTCTTTCAAAAAAATAAGAAAATTCAGTTCGAATCGGATGGGGATGATTTAGAAATAAATTTAGAAATATATTCCCCAACATTTGAACAGTTAAATAATATCTGGGGGATGTTTGGAGGTAAACATTTACCCAGTATTATTTATAAAGCAAGAGTACTTGCCTTAGAAAAAGGAGAAGAAACATTAAGTGCAATAGTATCAAGTGTTGATAGTAAATTAGATCATTATGAGTAGGTTTAGTAATACATACAAACCAATGTGTAGTTTTAAATTAGAACATGACAGCGAATTATTAACGCAAGATTACGTTACATTTTTTCCAGATGAATCAACATTTAAAATGATTAGTAAACATAAATTACAGGTTAAAAACACACCAGAAGGATTATTAGTTCTTTATAAAATAAATGAAGAGTTTGATCCAGTTACAGAAGATGAAACGATAATAATAGATGATGTACCAGTAATTAATAAGAAAGTAGTTGGTTATGTAAAAAATGGAAATACAACAAATTGGTTACCAAATGCAGCAGACATAATATTAACTTTTTATGGTGTAACAAATAATATTTATAAAAAAGACACGAATTGGGAAAATTTAGATCTCAACAAGTATATAAAATATAGTTCAGGAATGCTAAATGGTGTTGAAACGGTAGATAATAATATTACAAGTTTTAGGAAACCAGATGCAGTCTTTGAATTATTAGTAACAGATGCAAATATAATAGCAGGAAACGAAACAAAATTTAAATTTAAAACAAAAATATAATTAAAACTAAATTATTATGGCAAGTACATTAAGAACCCCAGGAGTTTATGTGGAAGAAATATCAAAATTTCCACCATCAGTAGCTCAAGTAGAAACAGCAATACCAGCATTTATAGGGTATACAGAAATTGCAAAAAAAGAAGCAAATGATGATTTATTAAACGAACCAACACGTATAACATCTCTTTTAGAGTATATAACATATTTTGGTAAAGCTGAAAAAGAAACGAATTTTTCTGTAGCTGTTACCGAAAATGAAGATGGAAACAAGGATATAGTAATTACGGAACCAGCAAGTGCAGATAAATCAAAATTCTTTATGTATTATTCCCTGCAAATGTATTTTGCAAACGGAGGAGGTCCATGTTGGATTATATCTGTAGCAAAATACAAACCAGCAGGACCGGATTTTGGAGAATTAAATGTAGGTTTAGACTTGTTAGCAAAAGAAGATGAACCAACCTTAATAGTGTTTCCAGATGCAAAATCATTAGGAGATGATTCTAATTTTTATAGTTTATATAATAATGCATTAACACAATGTAAAAATTTACAAGATAGATTTACCATTATTGATACTTATACAGAAGATGATGATGTAGAAATGAATGACCCAGAAGGAGTACGAAATAGAATAACATCAGATGCAGAAACAAAAAAATATGGTGCTGTATATTTTCCGTATTTAAAAACAATACTTAACTATAATATTGATGAATCGGAAGTTACTATATCACATACAGGAGGAACGTTTCCTGCACCAATTGCACAAACAACAATAAATACAGCATTAGCAGAGTTGGTAATTTTAGAAACAGCTAAAGGTGCATTAGTAACAGCAATAAGCGATTCTGTAACTGCCATAGCTGCAGCTGCTGATGATACTGCTGCTCTAGCATTAGTACCTAGTGTAATTACTGAAATAGAAGCATTAATTACAAATTTAGAAAAAGTAATTGTACAATCAGAAATAATTGTAAGTGCAGCAAATGATGCAGCAGACTCTTCAACAAATCCAGCTCATAAAACAGCTGTAATAACACCTACAAATACCTTAAATTCAATAATAACAAGTGTGGTACGCCAAGCAATTTTTGATTTAGAAGAGAGTAAAGATGATTTTACAAGTAGCGGAGATCAAGCAGCAGCGAATGCAGCAGGAACAGCGGCAAATACAGCGGCAGGTGTTGATGTTAATACAGAAATAATAGATAATATTGATGATGCAATTCTTCTAGCAGTAGATACGATAGTAACTACAGGAGGAACTACAGGAGTGTTAGAAGGACATACTTTAGATGAAGCAGAAACTTTAGACAATGAAGCATACAATGCAATTAAAAAAGAATTAGAAAAAATAAAAGTAGTACTACCACCAAGTAGTAGTGTTGCAGGAGTGTATGCAAGAGTAGATAGTGATAGAGGTGTATGGAAAGCACCAGCAAATGTATCCTTAAATTATGTTATTAAACCAACGGTAAAAGTAACACACGAATTAAACGGAAGATTAAATATAGATACTTCAGGAAAAAGTATTAATGCTATACGTTCATTTACAGGAAAAGGAACTTTAGTTTGGGGAGCAAGAACACTTGCAGGAAATGATAATGAATGGCGATATGTACCAGTAAGAAGATTTTTTAATATGGTAGAAGAATCCGTTAAAAAAGCATCCGAACAATTTGTATTTGAACCAAATGATGCAAATACATGGGTAAAAATAAGAGCAATGATAGAAAACTTTTTAACCAACCAATGGAGAGCAGGAGCATTAGCAGGAGCAAAAGCAGATGATGCCTTTTATGTAAGAATTGGTTTAAACCAAACCATGACAGCACAAGATATTTTAAACGGAATTATGAATATTGAAATAGGAATGGCAGCAGTAAGACCAGCAGAATTTATAGTACTTAAATTCTCTCACAAAATGCAAGAATCTTAGAAACAGGTAAAATAGATATATAATTATAAAAAATAAAAAAATAAAATTATGGCAGTAGCATATCCAATAGCAAAATTCCATTTTCAGGTAGAATGGGGAGGAACAAAAATAGGTTTTCAGGAAGTATCAGGATTAGATATAGAAATTGAACCATTAGAATATAGAGAAGGATCTAGTTTAGAATTTAGTAAAATAAATATGCCAGGAATGGTTAAGTATTCTGACATTACTCTTAAAAGAGGTGTATTTAAAAGTGATAATGAATTTTATACTTGGATGAATACCATTAAAATGAACAAAGTAGAACGTAGAGATATTACGATAAGTTTATTAGATGAAGAACATGCACCAGTAGTAGTTTGGAAACTAAAAAATGTATGGCCAATGAAAATACAATCTACAGATTTAAAAGCAATGGGTAATGAAATAGCAATTGAAACATTGGTTTTAAAACATGAAGGTTTAACCATACAGAACGAGTAATATATGGGATTAGGTGATGCAATATTAGATAAATTTACTTATCCAGTAGTAGGATATCACTTTGTGGTTTATTTTCATGGTTTATTACCAAACCCCATAGACATGGCATTTCAATCTGTTGCTGGTTTAAGTGTTGAAATAGAAACAGAAAGTTATACTGAGGGTGGAGAAAACAGATATGTTCATGAAATACCAAAAGGACTTAAATTTTCTACATTAACATTAAAAAGAGGTTTAAAGAGTGTACCATCATTATTATCTAAATGGTTTGAAGATGCTTACGAAAATTTTAAATTTAAACCGCTAGACCTCATCATTATTTTAATGGATGAAAATCACCTACCAGTACAAAGTTGGAATGTGGTTGGAGCATATCCACTCAAATTTGAAATAGGAGAACTTAATGCTGAAACACCAAGTATTGTTATTCAAACGCTAGAGTTGAAGTATAAATATTTTAAAACGATACTGTAATGGCTATTGAAATAAAAAATTTAAAGATAAAAGTAATTATTAGTGGACAGCAATCAACAGCTAATGGTAAAACAGAAAAGTGGACTACAAAGGAAACAATGGAAGCAATACAGAAGATTAATAAAAACCGTAAAGAACGATAGTTATGATATTTCCAGAAGGAGAATTTGTAAAAATGAAAATAGAAACGTATTCCGATTCAGAGTTTTCTAAAAGAGTTAAAGATAAAGACATAGATGTTCTAATAAACCCAGAATCATTTAAGGAAAGTTATACCATAAGTTATCAGGAAGACCAACCAACAAACTCAAGTGGTGCAGAACAAAAATTCACCCATATAAAACCAGGGGAGTTTACCTTAAAGTTACTATTAGATAGCACAGGAATATTTAAAGAATATGAAGAGAATTATATAGAACAACTAGCTAGTTTAGTCCCTTTTTTAGATGTAGATGAAGCCACAGATATTGGAATAAGTGAAGAGGTAGAAAACTTTAAAACAGTGCTTTTTGGTATGAATGGAGATACACATGATACCTACTTCATTAAAATATTATATGCACGATTAGAAATAAAGTGTAAAGTTAAAAAAGTAGATATAGATTACAAATTGTTTAACCCACAAGGATATCCAATAAGAGCAGAAATAAGTATTACCTGTATAAATACAATAGATGAAGTACTTCGGAAAATAAAAGAAGAAAAGAAATCGCCAGACTTAACACATATAAGAACCGTAAAAGAAGGAGATACATTGCCATTTATGACCTATAATATTTATGGCGATTCAAAATATTATTTAGAAGTAGCAAGAGCAAATAACATTTTAAACTTTAGAAATTTAATACCAGGACAAGAAATAGTATTTCCGCCAATAAACAAAACCAATAATTAATGCCATTAGTAGCAAACATAGAAACAAAAAGTTTAATCACATTTCAACTATTGGTTGGAGATGGAGAAACAGATGTAACCTCAAATTTTGGTATAAAAAGTATCGTGGTATATAGAGAATGTAATAGAATACCAACTGCAAATATTTTAATAATAGATGGTAATGCAGCAACACAAGAATTTCCGGCAAGTAATGAAGAAACCTTTAAACCAGGAGAAAAAATACATATAAAGTCAGGCTATCAATTTGAAGACGAAACAATCTTTAAAGGCATAGTAACAAAACATACCATAAAATCAAATAAAAACACAAGTTACTTATTAATAGAATGTAAAGACGAAGCATTTAAACTCACATTAGCAAAGAAAAATAAAATCTATTACGAAAGTACAGAAAGCGAAATATTTGAAAAAATAATAAAAGATAATAGTTTACAAAGTGAAGTAGAACCAACTACATATAAACATAACGAACTAGTACAGTATTATGCAACAGATTGGGATTTTATACAAACACGAACACAAATAAATAATAAAATATGTTTGGTAGAAGACGGAACAATAGTAATAAAAGAACCAGACCTAGCACAAACAAGTGAGCATAAAGCAACATACGGAGATAATGTATTTGCGTTTGAAGCAGAAATAGATGCCAGAAACCAGTATGAATCCTTTGAAGCATCTATATGGAATTTTTCCGACCAGGAAATAGTATCAAAAACAGCAGAAAATGCAGATTTGAATACAACAGGAAACTTAACATCTTCAGATTTAGCAACAGCAGCAGGATCAAACAATATAATATTAAAACATACAGGAAAAATACCAGATGAAATATTACAAACATGGGTAGATGGTAAAAGTATGTTACAACAACTTAGTAAAATATGCGGAACAGTGCAAATACAAGGAGTGCATGACATATTACCAGGTAAATTACTAACACTAGAAGGAATGAGTAATCGGTTTAATGGCGACGTATTTGTAAGTGCAGTAAATCATGAAATAGAAGATGGAAATTGGTTAACAACCATAAAATTCGGATTAGATAATGAATGGTTTTCTGAAACTTATAAAGTAAGCCAGATACCAGCAGCAGGAATGTTACCAGCAATAAATGGATTACATATAGGCGTAGTAAGCGCATTAGAAGGAGATCCAGAAGAAGAACATAGAATACAAGTAAAACTACCAATAATTAGCGAAGAGGAAGAAGGCGTATGGGCAAGAGTATTGGCATTACATGCAGGAGAGAATTATGGAACTCATTTTTTACCAGAAATAGGAAATGAAGTATTAGTAGGTTTTTTAAATGACGACCCAAACCAAGCCATTGTATTAGGGTCATTATTTAGTAATACAAATACATCGCCAATAGAATACTCCGATGATAATTTTGAAAAGGTAATCATGACAAAAAGTGAAATAAAAATCACATTAAACGATGAATTAAAAAGTATAACACTAGATACACCAGATGGTAAAATGATAAGTATAGATGATGATTCCGCAGAGGTAACTATAAAAGATGAAAACGACAATATAATACTGATGAATAGCGATGGAATAAGTATAACATCGAGCAAAGACATAATTTTAAGTGCCACAGGAGATGTAAAAATAGATGGTGTAAATGTAGAAATAACAGCAAGTGCAGGCTTTAAAGCAGAAGCATCAGCAACAGCAGAGGTATCAGGCTCATCAAGTACCACAATAAAAGGAGGCGTAGTACAGATTAATTAAGAGCGAAGAGGAAAGAGAGAAGAAGCAAGAGAAAAGAGGCAAGAAACAAGAGAGAAAAACTTTGTGCCCTTTGCGTGTTTGGTCTTTGCGCTCTTTGCGTTAAAAGAGAGAAGAAGCAAGAGAGAAGAGGCAAGAAACAAAAGAGAAAAACTTTGTGCCCTTTGCGTGTTTGGTCTTTGCGCTCTTTGCGTTAAAAGAGAGAAGAAGCAAGAGAAAAGAGGCAAGAAACAAGAGAGAAAAACTTTGTGCCCTTTGCGTGTTTGGTCTTTGCGCTCTTTGCGTGAAAAGAGAGAAGAAGCAAGAGAGAAGAGGCAAGAAACAAGAGAGAAAAATTTTGTGCCCTTTGCGTGTTTGGTCTTTGCGCTCTTTGCGTTAAAAGAGAGAAGAAGCAAGAGAGAAGAGGCAAGAAACAAGAGAGAAAAACTTTGTGCCCTTTGCGTGAAAAGAGAGAGATTTTTTATTAAACAAAACAAAACAAAACAAAACAAAACAAAACAAATAAAAATATGCCAGCAGCAGCAAGAATAACAGATATGCATACATGTCCAATGCTAACAGGGCAAGTGCCACATGTAGGAGGCCCAATACTGCCACCAGGGGAAGCAACCGTATTAATAGGCGGACTGCCAGCAGCAAAAGTAGGAGACTCGTTAGTGTGTACAGGACCACCAGATAGTATCGTAGCAGGGTCAGGAACCGTAATGATTGCAGGCATGCCAGCCGCAAGAATGGGAGACTCAACAGCACATGGAGGAACAATAACATTAGGATGTCAAACCGTAATAATAGGAGGATAAAATGAGCGAAACAAAATCATATTTAGGAACAGGATGGGATTTTCCACCACGGTTTAACCAAAAAAGAGGCGTAACCTATATGACATCAGATATTGATGATATAGAAAAAAGTTTACAAATAATAGTAACAACCAGAAGAGGAGAACGAATAATGAGACCAAATTTTGGATGTGATTTGTCTGATAAAGTGTTTGAAAATTTAAATTCAACACAAATAAATAGTATAAAAAAACGAATAGAAGAAGCCATATTATTATACGAACCAAGAATAAAAGTTCAAAAAATAGGATTAGATGTACAAAATATATTAGAAGGCAAACTATTAATAAAAGTAGATTATATAGTAAGAGCAACAAATAATAGAAGAAATATAGTATTTCCATATTATTTAACAGAAGCAACAGATATTTAACAGAAAGAAAAATGAGTGATTGTCCAGAAAATAAACTAATCAGACAGCGAGAAGGAACAACGCAACAAAAGCGTTATAATGCCTTGTTGAATCCAGATAACATTAAATTAATGGGATTTGGTGTAGAAGATTGGATGGAATTTGCACAAAAATTTGCAGCAAATGTTAACTTTTTTGATGGTAAAGATGCTACAAATCCACAAGGAAATTGGGAACCATTTCACAATGCAACAGAAGAATTAAAAAAAGTAGCAGAAGTATATAATGAAGGCGATATAAATCCACAATTAGCATTATTTATAAGTTTTATAAAATTATTAGACCTAAGTAAAGAGCGATTTAATACAATAACCAAAAGGCATTTAGATTTTTATTATAAAGAAGTATTGCAGCTAGATAAAAAAGAAGCACAAGCAGACAGTGTATATACAATATATGAATTAGCAAAAAATGCAACAGAGCAACTATTAGAAAAAGACACATTATTAGATGCAGGAAAAGATGGAGAAGGAAATAAACGAAACTATGGAGTAGATGAAGAAATAGTACTAAATAAAACAACAGTAGCTTTATTACAAAACACGTATATAGATAACAAAGGATGGTATGCATCCACAATAGCAAATTCAGGAGATGGAGAAGGAGGAGAAATAGCAAATGATAAAAAATCATGGTTGCCATTTGGAGATGAAACAAGAACTTTAGCAAAGAAAGGGTTTAGTATAGCAGCGCCATCATTAAAACTAACCGAAGGGCCACGAAATATAGAAATAATAATTAAAAGTAATGCGTTAAAGACAAGTTTTGGAGAAGGACTACAAAATATTTTTAAAGTAGAACATACAGGTAAAAAAGAATGGATAGAAATAGATAAAAGTAAGATAATAATTACGATTAAGAAACCAGATAACACAAATGAAAAACCAGAATTAAAATTTAGTATTTTCTACGATGAAACAGCAGAAACAATAGAAAGTTATGATAAAGAAATACACGAAGGAAATTACAATACAAAACACCCAATATTTAGAATAACTTTTGATACAGAAGTAGAAAACAAAGAAACATCTTTTAATCTGTACAAACATCTAACAGAAAATATATTAGAAGAAATAGAAATAAAAACCACAGCAATTTATTCTTCAAACATAGAAGTAAAAAGTGACTTAGGAAAAATAAATTTAGACAATCCATTTTTTCCATTTGGACCACAAGCAAAAAAGAATGCAAAGCTTAAAATAGGAGCAAAAGAATGGGTAGGTAAAAATATAGAAGAAGTAAGTTTAACATTAGATTGGAAAGGCTTACCAGAACATTTAGGAAATCATTATCAATATTATACGTATAATGCAGAAGTTAGTACAGCAGTAAATGAAATTAGCAATATGCTTGCTAAAGAAAGTAAAATGGTTCAACAAAAGGAAGCTAAAAAAGGAACAGTTTTCTTAACAACACAAACATCATTATTCGTTTCAGGAAAATACGGAAGTAATCGATTTAAAGTTTATAAAAGTTATATAGAAAATAATAGAGTAACAATAGATGACTCAAGTCAAAATAATGAAGGAGAAGAAGTAACTTTATTTACAGACCCAAACCAAAGTAACTTCAATAATTTTTTGTCAACACCGTATATACTAAAAAAAACGGATGAATACTTAATTCAAATAGCATTAAAAAACACTTTTTTACACGAAGAATATGCAAAAATATATACCTATAGAGCAATAAATGAATTGTTACTACCAAATGAGCCATATACACCAGAAATAGAAAAGTTAAAAGTTAAGATAATAACAAAAGAAACATTATCAGACAGCCAAGTGAGTTTATTTCATGAACATCCATTCGGAATACGGCAAGAAACAGAACTAAAAAGCATAGTACCTCAATTAGAAACAGGAGGACAATTATTTGTAGGCTTAGATAATACCGTAGAAAACCAAAATGTACAATTATTATTTCAGATAGAAGAAGGATCAGAAAAACCAGAAACAATAGAAAAATTAGGAACTGAAGAAGCAACAGTAACATGGCAATATCTAAAAAATAATATATGGCAAAATTTAAAACCAGATTATCTACTAAAAGATGAAACAGATAATTTCTTAAAAACAGGATTAGTAAAAATAACCATACCAAAAGAAACAAAAAATAATAGTTTGTTTACTGAGGATTATTTTTGGATACAGGCAAAAATAAGCACAAAATTTGATTCCGTATCAAAAATAGTAAACATACATGCACAAGCAGTAGGTTCAACCTTTATAGATAATAATAACACCTTAGAACATTTAGAAAACGGATTAGGAGCAAACACAATATCAAAATTAGAACAACGCTTAGCAACCATAAAAAAATTAGAACAACCATATACCTCATTTAACGGAATACCAAAAGAAAGTGATTTAGATTTTTATAGGAGAGTAAGCGAACGATTAAGACATAAAAATAGAGCAATAACAGTGTGGGATTATGAACATTTAATATTACAAGAATTTACTTATTTACACAAAATAAAATGTTTAAATCATAGTACAAGAACAAGCTTTAATGCACCAGGAAATGTATTGTTGGTAGCAGTACCAAATATAATAAACCAAAATGTATATGATATATACAAACCAAAGTTGAGCCAAGCAAAATTAAATGCAATAAAAAATTATGTGAATAAATTAAACACATTACATGTAGATGCAGAAGTAATATCACCAAAATATGAACCAGTAAAAATAGGATTAAAGGCAGCATTTAAAGAGAACCTAGATGCAAACCATTATACAAAGCAGCTAAAAATAGATATAGCAGCATATTTATCGCCATGGGCATTTGATAAAAACCAACCAATACCATTTGGGAATGCAATGTATTATAGTGAGGTCATCTATTTTATTGAAAATCTAGAATATATAGATTATATAAAAGACTTTAAAATGATACATGAAGAACAAACAAAAAAAGAAATAATACCAACAGACCAAAAAAGTATACTAACAACAGTAGAACCAACAGAACACGAAGTAGAAGCAATAATTACAAGTTTATGTCAAGCGTAGAAGAACATATAACCATATCAAAAGATGTCAATTATGGCAACGATCTAGATTTTACATATTTAAGAGATTTAGGACAGCAATATATTGAAGATTTAAGCAGGAAATTGTTTACAGATTATAATATACATGATCCAGGAATAACCATGATGGAACTGGTTAGTTATGCAATAACAGATATAGGTTTACGAATAGATCAACCAATAGAGAATATAGTAGCATCCAAAGAGGACAATTTTGTAAAAATGCATGAGCAGTTTAAATCAGCAAAAAACATACTCACATGCAAACCAGTAACAGCAATAGATTATAGAAAACTATTTGCAGACATAAAAGGAGTAAAAAACTGTTGGTTAGCAAAATATGAATTACCACTATATGTAGAGTGTAATGAAGAAGAACCAAAAATAGAATTTGAACCATTTGAAGGAACAGCATACAACACAACAGAAGTAAAAATAGAAGGATTATACACTGTATTAGTAGATTTTGAAGAAGGAGAAGAATACGATAAAGCACAAATAAAAGAAACCATATTTGCAAAATATCATAGTAATAGAAACTTGTGTGAAGACTTGGTAGAAGTAAAAGAAGTACCAAAGCAATACATACAAGTATGTGCAGAAATTCAGTTAGAAAATGAAGCCGATGAAGAATATATAGAAGCACAAATACAATGGGAAATAACCAAATATTTATCGCCAACAATACATGTATTTACATTAAAAGAAATGTTGGAAAAAGAATTAACAACAGATCAAATATTTGAAGGACCAGTATTAGAAAATGGATTTATAACTAATGATGAATTAGAAAAATCAGAATTAAGAAAAGAAGTACGCCTATCAGACATTATAAAATTAATAATGCAAATAGAAGGCGTAAAATTAATAGAAGATATAAGTATAGATAACTGTATAGGAGAAGATGAAACAGTAACAATAACAACCGCATCAGATCCATGGATAATATGTATAGAAGACAACCACTTACCAGTATTGTGTAATAAAAACACCTTAAAATATAAAAAGGGATACATACCAGTAGGAATAGAAAAAGCAAGAGTAACAGAATTTTTAGAACAATTTGAGCAAGAAGAAACAGATAGCCAAACTAAAACGTACGATGATTTGCCAATGCCATTAGGTAAATATACAGAGACAAAGTACGAAACAATGCAACATGATTTACCAGAAAACTATGGAATATCAACCTACGGATTACCAGGTAATGCAACAAAAGAACGAAAAGTACAAGCAAAACAATTACAAGCATATTTGTTATTTTTTGACCAAATAATAAGCACCTATTTTTCGCAATTAGAACATGTAAAAACACTATTAAGTCAAGACGAAACATTGCAAAGAACTTACTTTTTTAAAGCAGTAGAAGGAATTGATGGTATAGAGACATTAGTAACAAACTATACAGACTACAAAAATAATGTAGAGAATATAATAGATAATTTAGAAGATTTTAAAATTAGAAGAAACGAATTATTAAACCATTTAATAAGCAGGTTTGCAGAAGTGTTTGAAGATTACACAAGTGCAATGTATAAGTTATTTGGCAAATCAAAAGAAAGTGTAGAGAATAATATAATACAAACAAAAAATAAGTTTTTAAAAGAATATGATGTAATAAGTGCAGAAAGAGGGCTAGCATTTAATTATAGAGAAAAAGATGAAATTTGGGACACAACAAATGTATCAGGATTTCAAAAAAGAATAGCACTATTATCAGGAATAACAAATTACAATAGGCGAGATTTATTTGATGATAAAATAAGTATAGAAACATTAGAAAGAACAGATACAGATAGTAATGTGTATTATGAATATAGATGGAAAATAGCAAGTAATACAACAACATACCTATCTTCAAAACAAGACTATAAAAACAAACAAACAGCATTAAATAATTTGTTATATGCATTAAAAATGGCAACAGACAAAGAACAATATGCATTACACCAAACAGGAACAGGTAAATATTATGTAGTCTTAAAAAATGAAGAAAATGAGGTTATAGGAAGACAATACAACCATTATTATAGCATACAAGAAAATGCAGAAATAAGATTAAAAGAGACAAAAAAATTCATAAACAGTATAATATTTGACGAAGGATTTTACTTAATAGAAAACATACTAACACTACCATATAGAAAAAAAGAAATAGGAGTATTAAACAAATGTTTGCCATTATGTGTAGAAGATAATTGTAAAACATGTGGCGAAATGGACCCGTTTTCATATAAAGTAACCATCGTATTCCCAGGCTATACACCACGATTTTCAAACATGGATTTTAGAGTATATATGGAAAACTTAATACGAAGAGAATTACCAGCACATATACTACCAAGAATTTGTTGGGTAGGACATATAGATGGCTATTTATCAGAAATAATAGAAATAGAAGAAGAAAGTAAAACAAACAAAATAACAGATAATAAAAAGAATTATGACCTATATAAAGTACAAGAAACATGGCATAAATTTTTAAAATCTAAAAACAGAAAAGCAAATAACTATATGGCATCCATACAAAGTACAAAAAACTTATTATGTGCTATAAATGAATTAAACACAATTTACCCAAGCGGAACATTGCACGATTGTGAAAATGAAGAAACAGAATTAAAAAACAAAATAGTACTAAATAGAAGTACACTAGGATCTCAATAAACCATTAAGTTATGAAGACAATAGAAAGCAAAGAGCCATATTTAAAAAAATTAGATACAAGAGGAAATGTTTACGAACAATTTGTACCAGATCAGGTATTAACACACAATAACTTAAACAAGATAGTAAATTATTTTGAAGACCAAGATAGACTATCGCGAATTCATTTAAGTGGTGTAGGAATAGGATGTGGGTTAAATATAACAGCATTTACCAAAAATAAAATAGAAATAGGCCAAGGAGTAGGAATAACTACCGATGGCGATTTAATAAAAGCAGAAACAAGTGAGTTTCTATACTATACACCGTATTCAGATAAAGGAGAATATCCATTATTTAACGGATTAGATGTATTTGAGATTCACACACAAGAGGGAGCGGGTCACGTAGGTGAGCTTCCGCTCTCCTCTTTAATAAATTTACAAAACTATATAGTAATAGCTTATGTAGAAAATTATACCGAAGATGAAGGACTATGTGATGGGTTTGACTGTGATGATTCAGGAACAAAAGTATATGCAAATCTTAAATTTTTAATAACACATAAAGATAATTTTGCAGCACTAACAGCAGCAGATACCATATATAATAATCATAATGTATTAGCATATTACGATGGATTACCAGAAATACAAATGCCAAGAATATTATTAAATAAAAACAATACAAAAGCAAAAAATGCAATCTATGCTCAGTATAGAAATAAAATAGTATC
>Ga0256840_1002268_pt1 | contig 17151 bp, 13 predicted proteins | sample 355202metaG_FD_185969 | JGI IMG/M metagenome (GOLD analysis project Ga0256840, IMG submission 185969) | Hydrothermal vent microbial communities from Mid Atlantic Ridge, Atlantic Ocean - 355-202 | ecosystem: Environmental > Aquatic > Marine > Hydrothermal vents | place: Atlantic Ocean: Mid... | reverse complement strand
AAACAATAAGATGATAAAAATTGAAAAATTACACAAGTCATATCCAATAGGAAAAAAAGATTTTTTACATGTATTAAAAGGAATTGATTTGCATATTAAAGAAGGTGAATTTGTTTCAATAATGGGGTCTTCAGGTTCAGGAAAATCAACTTTAATGAACATTGTTGGCTTATTAGATCATCATGACGAAGGTAATTACGTTTTAAATGGACAAAAAATAAAAGCGTTAAATGAAAACGATGCCGCAGTTTTACGTAATAAATTTTTAGGATTTGTATTTCAATCATTTAATTTAATTTCGTATAAAACAGCATTAGAAAACGTTGCTTTGCCATTATATTATCAAGGTATTTCCAGAAAAGAACGTCAAAAAACAGCATTAGAATATTTAGAAAAAGTAGGTTTAAAAGATTGGGCAAATCATCATCCAAACGAACTTTCTGGCGGTCAAAAACAACGCGTTGCAATAGCAAGAGCTTTAGTAGCTAAACCCAAAGTTATTTTAGCAGATGAACCAACAGGTGCATTAGATTCTACTACAACCGATTCGGTTATGGATTTGCTTAAGGATATTAATAAAGAAGGTATGACCGTTTTTGTAATTACCCATGAAGAAGAAGTTGCCGAGCAAACAAAACGAATTATTCGTTTAAAAGATGGACAAATTATTAGTGACGAACTAACAGGTAATTAATCATTTAAATAATAACATGCAAAATATAAAATTATGTTTGATTTAGACCGTTGGAGAGAAATATTTCAAGCAATGAGTAAGAACAAGTTGCGAACCGTACTTACTGGTTTTACGGTCTCGTTTGCTATTTTACTTTTTACCTTACTATTTGGCATTGGTAAAGGTTTACAAAATACATTTAAAAAACAATTTGCAGATGGTGCCGAAAATGCAATATTTATTATGCCAGGACAAACAACAAAAGCTTTTAAAGGAAATCAGGTAGGTAAAAAAATACAATTTAAAAATGATGATTATGTAGCTATTGTTGATAAATACGAAGACAATATTGAATATATATCTAAACGTGTATATTCAAATGTAAAAGCAATTTATAATGGCGAATCAAATAATTATACAGTAAGAGCTGTTAATCCAAATCATACCTATATAGAAAAAACAATTGTATATAAAGGTCGTTTTTTATCACAGTTTGATTTAAATAAAAAATCAAAAGTTATCGTTATTGGTAGATTAGTTGAAAAAGATTTGTTTGGTAAACACTCAGCGTTGAATAAAAATATTGCTTTAAACGGAATTAACTTTAAAGTAATTGGTGTTTTTAAAGATGAAGGTGGCGATTGGGAAGAACGTGTTATTAATATGCCAATTACAACAGCACAAGCACTTTATGGTAATAACGATCACTTAGACCAAATTGTAATGAACTATAATTCAAAACTAAGCATAGACGAAGCTTTAAATTTTTCAAATAATATGCTTAAATTTTTAAAGCGTAAACATCAAGTATCACCAAAAGATCAAGGAGCTATACGTGTTCATAATGTTGCAGAATCTAAAAATGATGTAAATAATTTTATGATTTATTTAAACGGAATTGTTTTATTTATTGGTTTTGGAACTTTATTAGCTGGTATTATAGGTATTAGTAATATTATGATTTATGTAGTTAAAGAAAGAACCAAAGAATTAGGTATTCGAAAAGCTTTAGGAGCAAAGCCAAAACAAATTATAGGTATGATTATGCAAGAATCAATTTTAATAACTGCTTTGTCTGGTTATGCTGGTTTGCTACTTGGTATGGGTATTTTAAAATGGTTTGGACCAGAGTTAGAGGTTTATTTTATTGTAAACCCTTCGGTAAGTAAAGGTATTGTTATCGGTGCAACTGTAGTATTAGTAATAGCAGGTACAATTGCAGGTTATGTTCCCGCAAAAAGAGCCGCAAGAGTTAAACCAATTGAAGCATTAAACGCAGACTAAATTATGTTAAAATTCATATTTGATATTGATACTTGGCAAGAAATTTTTGGAAGTATTCGGAAAAACAAACTACGTACAGGTATTACGATTGTTGGTGTAATGTGGGGCTTGTTTTTATTAGTTTCTTTGTTAGGAGCAGCAAGAGGAATTGAAAATAAATTCAATAGTATGTTTGGTAATTTAGCGACCAATAGTATGTTTGTTTGGACGCAACAAACAGGAACTGCTTTTAAAGGTTTTCAAAAAGGGCGAAGAGTACAGTTAAAATACTCAGATGTTAATACACTTATTAAAAATGTTAAAGGTGTTAAAAAAGTTGTACCAAGAAACCGTAGGCAAAGTCAAGTAATTCGAGGTTTAAAAGTTATATCTACAGGTGTTTATGGCGATTATCCATCTTTAAACGAAGTGCAAAAAAAGAGTTTGGTTTACGGAAGATTTATTAATGAAAATGATATTAAAGATAGAAAAAAGGTTTGTGTAATTAAAGAAGATTTATACAAACAGCTATTTGAGAAAAAAGAAAACCCGATAGGAAAATATATAAAAATAAACGATATAAGTTATCAAGTTATTGGTATGTACTCTCAAAAATTTGGCGGTGGCGGACCACAAGGAGATGTGCATATTCCTTTTACTACATTTCAGCAAACATATAATACAGGCGATAATATTGGTTGGATGATGATTATTGGTCAGAATGATACTGATATAGCACAAATGCAAGAAGATGTTAAATTACTTTTAAAAACTTTACATAAAGTACATCCTGATGATTCACGTGCATTTGGAAGCTTTAATCTTGCTGCTGAATTTAAAAAAATGACAGGTTTTTTAACAGGTATGCAATTTTTAACATGGTTTGTTGGTGTGGCAACATTAATTGCTGGTGTTTTTGCTATTGGTAATATATTATTAATTACAGTAAAAGAACGTACCAAAGAAATAGGTATACGTAGAGCAATTGGAGCAAGACCTATAGAAATTAAGCGTCAGATAGTTTTAGAGTCCGTTTTTTTAACAACAGTGGCAGGTTCATTGGGTATTATTTTTGGAGGTTTGTTATTAATGCTTCTTGATAGTACTGCAGGAAAAGGTCCAGATTCAGCTTTACTAAACCCAACAGTTAATATACCAGTTGTCTTATTAGCTTATGCTTTATTGGTGATTTTAGGCACATTAATAGGTTTAATTCCTGCAAGTATTGCAACGAGTATAAAGCCAATTGAAGCTTTAAGCGATGAGTAGTTTTAGAATAAAAATAATAAATTAAAAGTGAAATTTTTTACAAGTCAAATGTAAAATAAAGATAGTAAATTCAATAAAAGTCTATTCGTATTAAAAAATACAGATAGCACAATTAACTAAAATAAAAGAATAAATAAATTAAAAAATAAAACAGAATCATGAAAAAAGTATTGTTTGCAGTAATTGCCATTTCCTTAATTGGGATTTTGGTTTGGTTTGGAAAGAAAAATAATAAAGCGGCTGAATTTTTTGAAACAGAAACGGCATTTAAAGCTAATATTGTAAGAGAATCGGTTGCTACTGGTACTGTTGTGCCTTTAGAAGAAGTTGAAATTAAACCACAAGTTTCAGGTATTATCGATAAAATATTTGTAAAAGAAGGTCAAAAAGTAAAGGTTGGCGATTTAATTGCTAAAGTTAGAGTTGTGCCAAATGTGCAAGCTTTAAATAGCGCATCTGGTAGAGTTAAAACGGCTAAATTAAGACGTAATAATGCAAAAGTTTCTTTTGAAAGAACAAAAAAATTATATAACAAAGGTGTTATTCCAAGAACAGAATATGAATCAAGCGAGTTAACTTATAATACTGCAAGTCAAGATTATAATGATGCCTTAAATAATCAACAAATTATAAAAAAAGGATCAACTATGGGTTCAGGTACAACGGCAAATACCAATATTAGATCAACTATTAATGGCACAATTTTAGAAATTCCGGTAAGAAAAGGAAAACAAGTAATCGAATCGAATACATTTAATGCAGGTACAACAATTGCAACTATTGCAGATATGAATGTGATGATTTTTGAAGGTAAAGTTGATGAAGCTGAAGTTGGTAAATTGGTAAAAGGAACAGCAATAGATATTTCTCTTGGCGCAATACAAGATAAAAAATTTCCAGCTGTACTAACATTTATTGCTCCTAAAGGTAATGAAGTTAATGGAGCAGTTCAGTTTAAAATTAAAGCTGATGTAACCTTAGATGATAAATTTTTTATTAGAGCTGGTTATAGCGCCAACGCAAATATTGTGTTAGAAAAAAAGGATAGTATTTTATCAATTAGAGAGGCGCTTTTACGTTTTGACAAAAAAACTGATGATCCGTATGTAGATGTGAAAACTGGAGATCAAGAATTTGAGCGTAGAGATGTAAAATTAGGAATTTCAGATGGTGTAAATGTTGAAATTTTGGATGGTGTAACTAAAGAAGATGAAATTAAAATTTGGAATAAAGCCAAAAAAGATGGCGATAAAAAAGAAGATAAATAGTATAATATATTGTTGAACTCAGGTTGCTATTAAAGAAGTAAAAAAACCGATTCAAATTATTTTGAATCGGTTTTTTTATACACCTAATATTGATCAAAATTAGTTCTTTTTTCTAAAAATTTTAAAGTTTAATAAATTTCTTAGTAAAATTTTTATTTTCTCCTTTGATATTTAAGAAATAAATTCCTTTAGGAAGCATACTTACATTGATTGGTGTTTGATTGCTTATTTTTCCTTGTAAAAGATGTTTACCTAAAACGGAATAAACGGTGTAGTTTTGCTCATTTTCTAAACCATTTACCGTGATAAAATCTGTTGTTGAGTTTGGATAAATGGCAATAGTATTTAAATTTGTATCTTGAACAGACACTGTGTTTTGCGTAAATTTTGAAATACCAGAATAGTATTCGGTTATATAAATATCGTTACCATCAAAAACAAAACCTAATGGAACACCTAAATCAATTACTACATCGGTTTTTGTTGGAGGAAATGCATCCGTAATATCAATTTTAATCAATTTTGGCGCTCCAAGAACTTGCATATAATACATCTCATTACCTATAAAACGAATTTTACCTAATACAGAATCTCCAATAACTACCGTAGTTATTGCTGGTGTAGTATCGGTTACATTTATTTTATGAATACCATCATCTCCATTATAAGCACCACTAATATATAATTCATCACCATTAAAAGCAATACTTGCAGGTCCTGATAAACCCGTAAACACATCGGTTGCTGTAGTAGGAAAAGTATCGTTTAAATTTAATTTTATAATTTTACCTGTATCAAAAGTAGATATATATAAATAATTATTGCGAATAGCTAAACCGTTACAACGCTGTATGCCTGAGATTACTTGTGTAATTGTATGATTGGTATCTGTAATGTCGGTTACAAAAACATTTCCTCCTAAATCGCTATAATAAAGCATATTGCCTTCTAATAACATTCCGTATGGATTAGAAGGTGAAACATTATCCATAAATACAGTTGCTGTTGGTGTAGTTGCTGTTATGTCAACAGTATAAATAATATTTTCTGCATCTGTTGTTCCTTGTTGCATAAAGTATAACGTGTTGTCTTTTATTTGTAATCCAACTTGATATACAAGTCCTGTTACAAAAGGAGTTGCGGTTTGTGCTGCTAAGTTAAGTGTAATAAATGCTATTATTAAAAGTAATTTTGTTTTCATTTTTATGAGTTTTTTGTTCTATTTATTAATTAGTGTTTAAATATTAGAGAAGTAAACATCTTTTAAAAGAAAAAACGAATTGAAGTTAATTCAATTCATTTTTGGTTTATATTTATACGATGAATCAAAGTCATTATAAGAGTTTTATTATTCTATTGTAAATATCAAAGGAATTCTTGAAGGTCTTCTACGTAACATTTCATTAAATTCAGGATTTATGGCTTTTACATTAAAAATAATTTTGTAATTTCCTTTTGGTAATTCATTAAATAAATCACCTGGAAAGAAAAGATTGCTAGGGAAAAACAAATCGCCAGGAAATAAAGTTTTTTCTAATTTGTCAGTAGTAAAAACAGTTTTCTTATTATTTAAAATTAAGGAATAACTTACCTGTAATTCAATGCCTTCTTTATTAATAATTTCAGGAAAATCGCCTTTATGAATAATTTTAATGTTAGCTATTTTACCTTTGCTTAAGCGTTTAAAAAGTGCTTTGTTGCCTTTTTCTTGTACCTCATAAACCGAATTTTCAAAATTTGTTTCTATGTTTATTTGTGCAAAGCTAATGCTACAAATTAAGGTTATTAGGATTGTAATTGTTTTCATACTTATTTATATTTAGTTAAATCTATTGCGTTTATTCTATTTTGAAACGTTGGATATTGTGTATCGAGTAACGGAAAAGTCAAGGTTATAAAGTCGTTTAAATATTTAAAATCCGTTACCGTTACACGTTCACATACTTTATTGGTATGGCTTTTAGCATATTTTCGGATATAACGTGCCATATCTTTTGCCCAATATTCTAATCGGTTGGTTACTAATTCTGCTTGTTTTTTGTTGTTTTTTCTTGCCCAAGCACGAATAATTTTTAATTGTGGTCTTAATCTATCCAGCTCATCTGGAAATTTTAATAGTTTTTCTACATCAAACCCTTTAGGGCAAGTGTAGGTTTTGTTTTGTGCATTTGTACTTAATGCAAGTAGTAATACGATTGCTACTGTGATAAATTTTTTCATATTATTTTCAGGTTTAGAATAAAGATGTTACTGCAGATTTTCCCATATTATAGATTTTCATTACAGCAGAAATACATTCGTTTAGTCCATATTTTGCATCATTATATATGGCACTTGCTAACTGGTTTGCTTTTAAATTGTAAACTTTATATAAGTTATAAGCCGTTTTATATGCATTAAAATGTAGTATGTCATTGCCTATTTTAGCAACCGTTTTATATGAACTATTGTAATTGTTTTTCAATACTTTAAAAATAAAATCGGCTTGTAAATTGGCTTTTTGCATTACTTTAGCAGCAGTATAACCATCAATAGAAAATACTTTTCTTAAGACATTTCCTATTTGCGAAATACTATAATTGTTACTTTTTAGTAGTTTAATAATAGCGTCTTGTCTTAAACTATAATCGTTTTCTAAACTTCTTGCAATATCATTAACATTATAATTTGCTGTTTTTGCTATCTTTAATAAGGTATTTGCATTGGTATTATATCTATTTTTAATTGCTGTTAAAACAGAACTCACTTTATAATTGCTATACTTAAATGCGTTTAGCATTTCTTGCGAACTAAGTTGATAGTGTTTTTTTACAAAAGCAACAATAATATCTGTATTTTGAAATCCTTTTGTTTTTAAACTTTCAATGGTTTTCTTGGCAGATTTTCCTAATTTTTTTTGTGCACGTATAAATGCTTCTGCTTCTTTATTGGTTTTTATAATGCCATTGAAATTAGAGGCAGTTGTAGTTTTGCTATTTTTTAAAACAGGTGCTTTGGTGCTTTTAAGTGTTCCTGTCCAACTTCCGCCAAGTGTGTTGTTTCCCCAAGCCCATTTTCCTGTAAATTTTCCGTCAGTAAGTATCCATTGTAATTTACCTTTTTTGCTTCCGTTAGTAAATTCTCCTGAAACCAAATTGCCTTTCATTGTAGCTTTTATAGTTCCTACATTTTTATAATCGCCATAGACACGAGAGCCGTTTTGTTTTAAACGCAATTCGCCAAAACTTGAACTCCAAGTTCCTTGCATATTGGTAGTTGCTATTGTATTCTTTTTTGCTAGATAAAAGGATTTATCTGGCTTTCCACTGCAAGAACAGTATTTTCCAGCAAAATTTTCGCCACTTATAACATCATAATATCGCTGTGCTTCTAGTTTGTATATTTTTCTGTTATATCGAAAATATCCAGTAACTTTATTTCCTTTTATGGTAATGTTTAGATTTCCACCATCGTTTAGGTTACCTGTTATTTTATTTCCATTTTTGGTTAAAGTCAGGTTTTCTTTATGGTTGTCGTCTATTAAATTTAGTGTCCACAAACGAGTTTGTGCTTGGGTATTTAAACCTATTAATAGTGTTGTAATTATTGTAATTAATTTTCTCATTTTTGGTTTTATTTTGGGTTATTAAAACATTTTCTCAATAATGTAATTACTCATTTTAATAGTAATTGGTGTTTCAGAAAGCCTGACTACTTTCATTTCAGATTGCTTTTTACCGTTATCAAACATAGTCATTTTCATTACATAACCTTTTCCATTATTAAGTAATGATGCAGTATTTGACTTTTTGTTGCCAAACATTTTATTTATTCCGCTTAAGTAATCTTGATAGTCAAATTTTACATTTGGAGCAAGCCACGCGTCTATTTTTGAATCTTGATCGGTAATAATGTATTGGTAACAACTATAACCATTTATTTTTTTTGATTTACCTGTTTTTACCATTTTCGCTGTGTCTTTTTGCGAGGTGTTGTTTTTATTTGACATTCTTTTCATAAACGATAAAGACATCACTTTTGCAGTTTTAGATTTTGAATCAAACATAATGGCTGCTTCATTATCAAAATCACTAATAATAGTGTTTTTAGGATTCTCTATTTCTATCATTATGACATTTTTTCCGTACGATTGGAGTATTTGTATAGGTTCTTTATTTCTTTTTGTATAATCTATAATTTGTATTGTTGCTTTTATATTAAATGTATATGTGTTTTTTGTTGTTATTTCTTTGCCACTCATTATATCACTTAACATACCATTAATCACTTGCTGTGAATCTTGTTCTGCTTCATTAGTATTGTCCGATTTTTCTCTGTCTATTTCATTTTCTACTTTGTCAAATGCTTTATCAATTTCATTGTTTATTTTTTGTTCTGCTTTTTGTTGTGCCTTTTGATGTGCTCTGCGTTGAGCTCTTCGATGTGCTTCTTTAGCTATTTTTTGATTTGTTCTTTGTATATTTCTTAAAAATTGAGCTTCAGTATTAGTACTTATTAGTAAAAGCAAAAAAAGCATTGTAACTATTTTAAATTTTGATTTCATAAATTTGGTTTTTTAGCGATTTATTTATTAGTGATTTTAATTTTAAAAAGTAAACATCATTTTAAAAAATTAAAAACAAAGAGTTTTACATTGTAAAACTCTTTGTTTTAATGGAATTTATAGTACTTGAGTAGTTACTGTGATATCAAAATCAATAGTTATTGACATTGTATATGCTTCTATTTGTGAAATGCCAGAGTAAATAATGTCAACTTGATTTGAGTTTTTTAATTTGTTAGCAATAACATTTAATTTGTCTGTATTTGATAATTTCTAAATTTAAAAAGTAAACACGATTATAAAATAGGCGAGTATTATTTTAGTTACTCGCCCAAATAAAAACAACTTACTTATATTTTTATAAATTTTGTATTTAATATATTTCCATTTTCAAGTTGTGCTTTTATAAACAAAACTGTACCTTGATTTATATTGGTTGGAATAATAATTTTAGATTGGTTTGGTTTAATATCAATAATAATTTTTCCTAATACATCGTAAGCTTTTAATCGTGTTATGATACTTGAATTTTGGGTTTTTACCAATATTTCTCTTTCAGTTTGGTTGGTTACAATTAATTTTTCTTTTTGAAGACTGTTTTCATCAGTATTTAAAGCATTTCTGTTAAAAACTAATTCAAAACGATTGGTAAAACTTCCTGTTTCAGAAACTGAAAAATCATAATCTGCTAATTCCAAATCATGAATTATATTTAGTAAATTATCTTTTAAATAAATACTTACGTTATTAAAATTTTCAATATTATCAATACTTATTTTTAAGTTTTGTACGTTTTCGTTAATAACATCAAAAGCTAACGGAACAACATCATTTTCAGATAAAATTGGCAATGCTTGTATAGCATATAAAGCATCGTTTTCTCCTTGAGAGTAAAATGAAATTGGGTTGCCTGCATTAAATCTTACAGCGTCGTATTTTGGGTCAAAAGCGGTAGTACCTTCGTTAGAAGAATTAATTAATATTTGACTAAACAAACCGTTTTCATTAGTTAAGTTAAGCCAAATTCGATTTCTTAAATCTTTTTCGGGTCTTCTAAAATCGGTATTTTGATTTGTAACTCTAAGTGAGTTGTTAAACACTAAGTTTCCAGGACCAACTGCATCTACAAAAAAGCCTTGACCAGATGCTATAAAACCAGATGGAGCTGCCGATCCTGAGCCAGAAGCAATTCCGCCTGAGCTATTCCAAACAGCATAATCATCTCCAGAATAATCACTTCCATCTGCTAATAATGTAGAATTGTGTGTCCAAAAATAAAAAGCATTTGCATTTGCATTGTTGTTTAATAGTAATGTTGCATTAATGGCTGACGGATATGGATTACCAACTAAACTATTATCATCATCAATTCCTCCAGCATTATAAGTTAAAGGGTAAGAATAAATTCCGTTATTAAACGCACCATCAAAATCGGCAAAACCAATTTGAGGATATTGTCCTGTATCTGGCGCAGCTTTTATAGGGTAACCAACAGCAGGTATCATTGTATCGTTTACATTAATTAAATACCAATCTTGTGTAGCTTCATTAAAACGCCAACGTCTATTGTCTGCAAAAATATTAAATACATTTAAATCTTGATTTTGAACAGGCGAAGAAAAAAATGTAAAACGGTCTTCATCTAATAAAAGGGTTGTTTCTAATAAGGTCGTAAAAACACCACTACCTGTTACAGTAGCATCATTATTATCTTGAACAAACGAACCTTGGTGTAAAATGTTAACATCACCATTATTAATAAAGTCATTTACTACATGTGCATATTGATTTGTGTTTACGGTTAAGAAACCATTTGTTCTAACAACACAAGAACAGGCTGTTAGATTACCATTTATGGAAGTGTCGTAAAAATTATTAATAGCTACTTGTGTAGTATTATTAGGTACACCATTAGACCAAACTGCACCATTCCAAGCAGTAATCATTCTATTACATAACGGATTTTGAAAATATTCTCCACGAGAATAACCATCGCCATTTCCTCCATTAAATAATATGGCTAAATCTAAATTAAGTAAGGTAGTTTGAGCAAATAAATTTTGAGCATAACCATCGCCATTATTACCTGTATACAAAGAGGCTAAATCTAAATTAAGTAAGGTAGTTTGAGCAAATAAATTTTGAGCATAACCATCGCCATTATTACCTGTATACAAAGAGGTTAAATCTAAATTAAGTAAGGTGGTTTGAGCAAATAAATTTTGAGCATAACCATCGCCATTATTACCTGTATATAAAGAGGTTAAATCTAAATTAAGTAAGGTAGTTTGAGCAAATAAATTTTGAGCATAACCATCGCCATTATTACCTGTATACAAAGAGGTTAAATCTAAATTAAGTAAGGTAGTTTGAGCAAATAAATTTTGAGCATAACCATCGCCATTGCTACCAGTATATAAAGAGCTTAAATCTAAATTAAGTAAGGTAGTTTGTGCAAATAAATCTTGAGCATAACCATCGCCATTTCCACCAACATATAATTGTGAAATATTGGTATTGTTAAGCGTTATATTTGCTAATAAATCATCTGAATAACCATCGCCATTATTGCCAAAATACAACAAGCTCACATCTGTATTGTTAAGCGTTGTTTCTGCTTTTATTAATTTAGAATAGCCATCGCCATTTCCGCCATTAAATTGAGCGTAATTAAAAAGCCATAAAATATTTAAAAGGTATGTGAAAAATATTTTTTTTTTCATCTGTATATTTTTATTTATTAGAAACAACACTTAAAACCCGTCATCTATTATTTTATTAAGTATTAAAATTAGACCTACTTGTTTTTATAAATACTATGGTGCTGTTCTTACTGCTCTAATACCGATACGATTATTTCCATCGGGTATTGCTGATGCGCCATCAAACCTATCAGAGACTCTAATGTATTCAAAACCATTTATAAAACTTCCTCCTTTAAAACCATAACCATTACCAGTAACATTATTTGGGTAGTTTAGAGTAGTTCCGTTAGCCGTTGTCGGGCTTATGATGCCATTACCATGAAATCCTGTAAAGTTTCTACCTTGTACAGTACCTACAGTAATACAACGTTCGTATAAATTACCAGTTAATTCCATAACACCATAATAACTTCCACCAGTTTCTTGTCTGGTTTTATTGGTTGCACTACTTGCAAAAATACCATTTCTTACAGGACCATTTATAGCACCATTTGAGTTACTATATATTGCATTACCTATATTTTGTGGTAAATTATTGATGCTTTCATTAGGTTGGCCAGTATTAATTAAAGCGTAATTGTCTAACGCTGTAATGCTTGCATTTCCCCAAGCAAATTCACCAGGTTTTGGTAGAATTGGGCCACGACAAGCTTTTTCATATTCTAATTCGGTCATTGGTCGTAAACCAGACCAATCTAAATAAGCATTCATATCTATCTGCTGTGCTTGTATAACTTAAAGCACGATCTGGAGCAGTAGTAGTTGCATCAGCAGTACCGCCAGACCAAACAATAGTGTTACGACTAAGAGCACCATTAAAATTTTTATGATTAGCATCGGTTAAATCTCTATTATTTTTTTGAATTTCGGTTAAACTGTTAAAAAAACCCAACCATTGTGATTCTGTAACCTCATATTTCATACAATAAAAATCGTTAAAACCTTTTGGGTATGAAGCTGCTAATGTTCCTAAATGATCACCACCATTGCCATTGTCACTTGTATAATATAAATTACCACTACTATTTGCAATAGTTAATGCGTTTTCTGAAGTTATTTGAAATGAACTAGAAGTACCAAAACCACCTGCATAGAATTTGTTTGCTTCAGTACCATTGGTTCCGCCAACATAAAATGCACCTTGTGGTATATAAACCATCTCTATAGCGAATACTTGTACATCAATAATGTCGTCTGTAGATGTTGAGCCAAAATTCCAACGTAATTGAATATTCTGAAGATTCATATTTCCAGATCCGTCAGCATCTCTATAAATAAAAGCACCCATACCATCTGAGGTAACATCTAAGGTGTTACCAGCAGGAACTGTAGAATTTGCTTGTGAAATTGAAGCATGTTTCCAAGAGCCATTATTTTTTCTAAATTTAATAAAAACCCAAGCAGCATCGTAGTTTGAAGGACCAGAACTAATACGCCAAGAGTTTTGCCAACCCAAGTCAAATTCTACATGAACCCAACTACTTCCTTGGTTTAAATTTTCTAAAGAAATGTTGCTAACAGTAATGTTGTTGGCTTTACTTGTTAATATTGCTAATGCAATTAATAGTGCAAAAATTATTTTTTTCATTTTATTAGTATTTTAATTGATTATATTAGTTTGTGTTATTCTTTTATGAAAAACGGATATACAAATTAAAGATATTTGTTTCGTTATTAGTATAATAAATGTATAATTGGTAGTATTTACTTTATAATTGGTATGAATAGCATTACATTTGGTTTTATAACCATTAATGATTACATTCCAGAAAAGTAAACCTTAAATAAGAAAAAAAAAGTATTTTTGTAAAAATGTTTACTTTAATAAAGCCATTACATAAATGAATAAGAACAAGGCAATTTTACTTTTAAAAAAAGGAGATAAAGCTATTTTAAAAACTATTTATTTAGACAATAAATTAGCTTTTTTAAAGTATGCATATCGCTTTTCTTTATCGGAAGAAGATTTAGTTGACATTTATCAAGATGCAATTATTGCTTTGTATGATAATGCATTGAATGGTAAATTAAGTAATATTAAATGTTCGTTAAAAACCTATTTGTTTAGTATTGGTAAAAATATGATTTTTGAGCATTTACGAAAGCAAAAAAAAGCAATAACACTTAATACAGGTGTGTTACAAGATAAATACAATGAAGAAGTAAATTATGATGATTCAGTATTAACTAATAATCAAATATCACTTCAAAGAGGCTTTAAAAAATTAGGAGAACAATGTAAAAAAGTGTTGACTTTGTTTTATTATCAAGGCTATACTTTAGACGAAATTACAACAATATTAAATTATTCAAAAAAAGACGTGGTTAAAAGTCAAAAATCAAGATGTATGGCAAAATTAAAATCACTAATTAATAACTAATGGATACGGAACAACTTATGCAAAAATATTTTAATAATACCATAAATCAAAAAGAACAATTGGTTTTTGATGATTTACTTTTGAATGATGAAAACTTTAAAAAAGAGTTTCAAGAATTTAATGATATGCATTCGGTTATTAAAAAGGAAACAAAAAATTTATTAAAACAAGAGCTAAAAAACTTAGATAAAATTAATAAGACATCGTATTTTTATAAAATTATGATTGCTGCCAGTTTTGCAATGTTGCTTTCTGTTGGTAGTTATTTTATGTTTACGGATAATAGTCTTTCAAATGACGAGTTGTTTGCAAGTAATTTTAGTCCGTGTAAAAATGTAATGCATCCTGTTGTTAGAGGTAAAGAAAATTTGTCACAAATTGAAAAATCTTTTGTTTATTATGAAAACGGCAATTATTCTAAATTTATTGAAATTATAGCAACTTCAAATTATAAAAGTTTAGATTATAATTTTTATATAGCTAATGCGTATTTAGCAAATAACAATCCAAAAGAAGCTAAATTAATTTTAGAAGATTATTTAGATAGTAAAGCAATAAAGTTTCCTGCTAAAGCACATTGGTACTTAGGTTTGGTTTATTTAAAATTAAATGATTTAAGCAAAGCTAAAAAACAATTTATAATGGTAAAAAAAACAGGTAGCTTTAAACCAAGAGACGTTGATAAAATACTTAAACAATTAGAGTTTTGATTTTCGTTTAAACCAAAAATAGACACCTAAGAAAAAGAGGAGTAACCCAATCCATTTTAGATATATAAATGAATTATTATTATTATTATTTAATTCAAGAAGATTATCATTACCATATAATACAAAGCCAGCCCAATAAAAAGGGTGTTCAAGTTGTGCATCATCAGTATTTTTTAAATAGCTTAGTTTCGCATTTCTTAAAGATTTTGAAATGGATTGTTTCTGTTTTAAATTTTTATAAAAATCAATCATTATTTCTTTAGTAGATTGATCTGGAGCAGACCATAAACTAGCAATAGTATTAGAAACACCAGCGTAGGTAAAAGCATTGTTTATAGAGACAACACCTTTACCATCTTTTAATTCTCCAACACCCGTATTACAAGCACTTAATATAGCTAAATCAGCATTAAGATTTAAACCGTATAATTCCGAAATATGCAATGATTCATTATTAGAAAAAAGCAAAGTACTTAATTCTGGATCTTGGTCGTTTAATACCGAATGCATAGCTAAATGCAATATACTATATTGATTTTTTAATTGTATAAAATTTAATTTACTAGCATTATCATTTAAAAACAAATCGTTATTGGTTATTATTTTAGAGATGGCGTTAACTTCGGCAAGTGCGCCTTTTAAATTATATGCCTCACCTCTTACAGCTAATAGGTTTTCGTTATTTTCTAAGTTATATTTTGGCGAAAATAAAGCAATTTTAGAGTGATTACTATTAATGATTTTTGTATTTAAAAATGATAAAGACGAAACGTAATTTATAGTGGTGTTTTTTATTAAATACGTATTGTCTTTGGTTAATAACTCAAAAGGCAAATAATATAAAATATCATCAGGTATAATAATTGTTTTTTCAGTAATGTTAAATGATTTAGGAATTAAAATTTCATATAACTCAGTGCTTATTTTTTTTAATTTACTTATTGAAGAGTTTGGATTTACCAATAAGGAATTGAATAATATTACTTTTTCTCTTATACTATTAAAATTATTTATTTTTTGTGTAATTAATTTGCCTTTATTGAATAATAACACATAAAAGCCATCTTCCGTTTTTTTATATTTTAGAATATTTTTATTGTTGTTATTAATAAAATCATTCATATTAAAATCAATTGCTATATTCTGTTTTTTACTTGATGTGGTAGTTAATAAGGCTTTTAATTTTTCTTCTTCTTCAAACAGAAGTTGTTTCGTGTCTTTGGTTTCTTTCTGAACTATTTTCTTTTTTAAAAAAGTTATGGTACTTCTTATTTCCTGTTCTTTATTAACTATAGAACTAATATTTTCTTTGTCAGAAATTATTCTATTTTGAAGAAATGAATTTAATAATAATTTAGATTCAATATTTTCAAAAGAGGATAGATTTTCATAAAAGATTGTTTTAAACTTGGTTTTGTAAAGTGAACCATAAACACCTTGATTTATTTCTTGATAAAGCTTATTTAACTTAGGGCTAATTAAATTTTCTTCAAAATTTTCTTCAAAATGAATTAATGCTAATTGATATAAATTAATAATTTCTTTAGTAAAAGAGTTATTGTACGTTTTTAATGCTTTTGCTAAATCTACAAAATGTTGTGCGTCTGTTACCGAACCGCTTGGTTGATATTCTTTTGGTTTTAATGTACTTATATTTAACTTGTTATTATTTTTAGCAATACTATTTATTGTTTTATTTATAAAATTAAATGCGCTTATGGTATCTTTTAATTTTAAATAAGCAATGGCATTTTGTTTTAATGCATTTATTTTAACACTGTAATCAACACTTTGTGATGCTAATGTTTTTTTATAAAACGAAATTGCATTTGCATAATTCCCTTCTTTTTTTGCTAAATCACCATACGCTAAATAATAGACCGCTTTGTGTTTATGGATGCTCTTTTCTGGATTTAATACAAAGCCTTTGTTTAAATACATCTTTGCTTTATTTATATCTTTATCTGTAAAATAAATACCAGCATTTAAATAAGCAGCAGACAATAATGAAAATTCTAATTCACTAAAATTTTTAGAATGCTTTTGTTTTAATTCATTTAAAATTGTTATCGCTTTATATAGCTCTTTTTCTTGATTTGAATTACTATAAATATCAGTTAAAAATTTATAATACTCTATCTTTTTTTTAATATCCGTTCTTTTAAGATTTTTATTTGTAAAGGTTCTATTAATAGACTTTCCTTCTTTGTTGCTATTAAAAATAGCGTAATTTTTGTTATAATAACCTAAAGCTTTTGTGTAATTGCCACGCTCCAATTCTAAATCACCTAAGTTGGTATAAACAAATGAAAAACGGAGTTTGTCTGGTTTGTCAATTT
>Ga0256840_1002267_pt1 | contig 17153 bp, 10 predicted proteins | sample 355202metaG_FD_185969 | JGI IMG/M metagenome (GOLD analysis project Ga0256840, IMG submission 185969) | Hydrothermal vent microbial communities from Mid Atlantic Ridge, Atlantic Ocean - 355-202 | ecosystem: Environmental > Aquatic > Marine > Hydrothermal vents | place: Atlantic Ocean: Mid... | reverse complement strand
CGTTTCTAACTCAAAAATCAGTTAGAATGGTATTTTTATTTCCCCTATTATTCATTTCATGAAAAAATCAGTTTCTAAACCCAATTTTTCCTCTTTTACTTTTTCAAGTTTAATTTATTCTGCAATTGATAAGGCGGCTTATCAAACACCAACAGATGTTCAGCAACAGGCTATCCCCGCTATTTTAGAGGGTAAAGATGTTTTAGCGCGTGCTGAAACGGGTTCGGGCAAGACGGCTGCTTTTGTTTTACCTTTGCTTGAAAAGCTTTTAAGACAGCGCAGTGGTAAAAGCCCTAAAGCGTTGAATCGCAATAATAATATTAGTATTGTGGTGCTTGTTCCTACTCGTGAATTAACGATTCAGATACGAGAAGAATTTGAACGCTTTTCTGAAGGGATAGAACCTAGAGTGAAATGTTTGAGTGTCTATGGTGGTGTTAAAATTAATCCACAAATGATCGCTTTAAAAGGTGGGGCTGATGTTTTAGTGTGTACGCCAGGGCGTTTATTGGACCTTGAAAGAAATAATGCTATTCGCTTGCATCAAGTGAAAGTATTGGTGATTGATGAAGTTGATCGCCTGATGAAGGGTGATTTTCAGGAGGAGATAGACTCAATTCTGAAAAAAATGCCTAAAACTCGTCAAAATCTCATGTTTACGGCAACTTTCCCAGAAAGTATTCGTAAACTTGTACGTCATATTATGAATGATCCCGTTATTATAAATGTGGATGATTATTATGATGATATAACGATTACACAACGTGTTATAACGGTTAATCATAATAAAAAGAATGATTTACTGGCTCATCTTTTTAAAGAAAATGATTGGAAACAAGTGTTGGTATTTTGTAGTGCCAAACGTAGCTGTGATAATTTGGTTATAAAAATGGCTAAGCGAGGTATTGAGGCACGTGCCATGCACGGTAACTTGCAGCAAAATGCTCGTGCTCGGGCGTTAAAGGAGTTTAAAGAGGGTAAAATTCGTATTTTAATTGCAACTGATGTTGCAGGGCGCGGCATAGATATTGGGCAGCTTCCTTGTGTGATTAATTATGAGTTACCGCGTTCACCGAATGATTATAAGCATCGTATTGGGCGCACAGGGCGAGCAGGAGAGGAAGGAATCGCTATTTCTTTAATATCACACCAAGAATATCAACATTTTTCTGTGATAGAAAAACGTAATGGAATACGTCTTAAACGTGAACAAATCATTGGTTTTGAAGCTGATGCTGAAGCACCACCACTGCCTAAAAGATCAAAGCCTAAAAAGAAGAAAAAAGCCAAATCAAAAAACTTAAAGCATAAGAATAGTAAGAAAAAATCAGCTGGTCGCGAAACAGAAAATCAATCAAATAATAAAGATAGTTATTATTCTAAGCCCGATAGTTATGCCAAATCTGATAAAAGTAGCAAGTCAGATAAAATGAATAAAACGACTAGCTCAAATAAGAGTAAGTCAATGAATAAATCTGAAAAGGTAAGTTTTGATACAAAAAGTAAGCCTTCGGGGAGTTCATTTTATAAACGTATATTGCCTAAGGAAGATTAAGGAAGATTAATGGATAATCAATTGCATCTTTTTAAACGTGTAAAAGTCGGGCGGATTAATGTTTTACGGGTATTAAAACGCCTTCCTTTTGGGGCTTACCTTGTTGCAGGTTCAGAAAAAGAAGAAATACTTCTACCCAAACGATACGAACCTGAAGATTGTAAGGTTAATGATCTATTAAAAGTCTTTATTTATTTTGATTCTGAAGATCGCATTATTGCTACCACAGAAATACCACTGGCACAGGTTGATGAATGTGCTTATTTGAAAGTGGTCGATGTCAATAAAGTTGGCGCATTTATGGATATGGGTTTGATGAAAGACCTGTTTGTGCCTTTTGCTGAGCAAGAAACAAAGATGGAAATAGGGAGGTCTTATGTGGTTCACCTGTATCTTGATGAGCATAGTGGAAGAATCATGGCATCTTCAAAGCTGGATAAATTCCTACTTGAAACAAGTCACTATCATAGTGCGGGTCAAGAGGTAGAGTTGATTATTTTTGCACAAACAGAGCTAGGCTTTAAAGCAGCAATAGGACATACCTATCAAGGCTTACTTTTTAATAATGAAATTTATCAGCCGGTACAAATAGGCGATAAAATTAAAGCTTACATAAAAAATATTCGTGATGATAAAAAGATAGATTTAACCTTGCAACTGCCCTCTGAGAAGACGCGCGGTGAATTGGCGAATAGAATCTTAGAGTATTTGAAAGAGCAGGGCGGAACAGCCAAAATAACAGATAAAAGCTCACCTGAAGAAATCTACCAACAGTTTGCTGTTAGTAAAAAAGCTTATAAAAAAGCACTAGGTGCGCTTTATAAAAGACGACAGATTACAATCGAGAAGGATAAAATTGCTTTGGTTTAGGCTATTTAGATTGAATGGCCTATTAAAAAATGCAAAAAACAGGGGGGGATGGGTATTGGTAGTAACCTTTCTACCTGAATCCGTGAGTCCAATGCGGATAATAGGGCGTAAGATATTGGTTTAGCACGGGATTTAAAAAGCTCTGCATAATTGAGTTCACCATCTGCTAGCGCAGATGGGAAGCTCACTAAATCTTAGCTGCACCCCCTTAGGTTGAATGGGTATCTTTTAAACCGGTGATGAATCAATAGCTTATTCACTGTTCCGTAGTGGGCTCACGGATTCAGGTTCTAGGAGGCTGTCTGAGAACTAAGAATTGACTGCAAATCCCATAAACATCATAATTTGAGCTTATCAATTCGTTAAATAGAACAACTATTCGCCTCTTTTGATAAACTCACCTTATAATATTTCTGGTATTTTCGTTTCAATCCGAGTTCTCGGACAGCCTCCTAGTTTATTGTTGTAACTCTGCCATCACTATTGATTGTAATACTTCGTGTAGAGGATCTGCCCTGTGATGTTATTGCCATTCTCCCACTTGTTCCAGTGGCACTAACACTTGTGATTACATAAGTAGCAGGAGCGTAACGGCTAAATCCTATGCCTGTGGGGTCTGATCTGGTTCCAGTACAGCCTGGCTCTGACCATAAATTCAGCTCTGAATTACCACTTCCAGTTTTATTACCTGAAAGGCTGTAGATGACCTGAATATTAAAGCCATATTTGCTTCGACATATTGCCTGATTACTTAAATCAACCTTGAGAGCTTTAACATTAATTGTTACATTGTCAGAGCCTGTGGCTCCGCCATTATCAGTTACAGTTAATGTTAGAGTATGTGTGCCGGGTGAGAGTGCTTTTAGGTCTAATGTATGATTACTTGAAAGATTGACTGATCCTTCTTTCCAGCTATAGGAAGCAATACTGCCATCCGTATCAGTTCCTTGCCCTTTTAATTGAAATGATTGTAACTCTACTATTGTTTTATCAGAGCCGGCATTTGCTGTTGGGGGAATATTTCCAGATCCACTGACTACGGTAATGACTACTGTATCTGTAGCAGATGCTCCGTCGTTATCGACTACTTCTAAAGTATATTCATGTGAACCTATAGATAGATTGCTAAGTGAATATGATGAGATAGTTGATCCAGTTCCGTTACTTAGTACGGTCGTTCCTTTTTTCCATGACCAAGAAGCAATAGAACCATCAGGGTCACGTCCTGATCCAGTTAATGTTGTGCTGTCACCAAGAGTAATTGTTTGGTTAGAGCCCGCACTTGCTATTGGGGCGATATTACTTGCAGAAGTAACAGTAATGATAACATGATCAGAAGACATTGCTCCGTCATTATCTGTTACAACTAAAGTAAATTGGTGTGTACCAATAGGTAAATTATTTACAGTGAGAGGAGCTATAGTTGATCCAGTACCTCTTTTTTGAATTATTCCACCTTTATTCCATGCCCAAGAAGCAATTGAGCCATCCTTATCACTAGCAGAGCCATTAAGTGTGACACTTTCACCAACGTGTATTGTTTTATCAAAGCCCGCATTTGCTATAGGGGCGATATTACTTGCAGAAGTAACAGTAATGATAACATGATCAGAAGACATTGCTCCGTCGTTATCTGTTACAACTAAAGTAAATTGGTGTGTACCAATAGGTAAATTATTTACAGTGAGAGGAGCTATAGTTGATCCAGTACCTCTTTTTTGAATTATTCCGCCTTTTTTCCATGCCCAAGAAGCAATTGAGCCATCTTCATCACTAGCAGAGCCATTTAAAGTGACACTTGCACCAAGTCTTATAGATTTGTCAGAACCTGCATGTACGCTGGGGGCTTTATTCCCTCCTGCATTTACAGTGACTTTTACAGAGTCTGTTGCGATTGCTTTATCGTTATCAGTTACAGATAATATGAAAATGTGTTCTCCAATAGGTAAATTATTGATAGTGAGAGGGGATATGGTTGATCCAGTGCCACTTTTTCTTGTTATTCCACCTTTTTTCCATGCCCAAGAAGCAATAGAACCATCGCTATCACTAGCAGAGCCATTAAGCGTGACACTCTCCCCCAAGCTTATAGTTTTATCAGAACCTGCACGTACATTTGGGCTTTTATTGCTTGATGAATTTACAGTAATTTTAATAAGAGCCGAATTACTCGCTCCTTTATTGTCAGTAACTTTTAGTTCGATAAAGTGTTCACCCACTGATAGATTATTGAGTTTTACTTCATTATCTGTTCCTTTGACTTTAGTTCCTTCTAGCCATGTGTAGGTACTGATCTGTCCATCTGGATCTGTCGCTGTTCCCTGTAATGTTACTGTCTCCCCTACTAAGATTGTTTTACCTGATTCAGCACCTTCTATATTTACAATTGGGTTTTTATTTACCCAATTTGGTAATTCATCCAAAGTAGATTTGTTAGGTGGATTTGCATAGCCTTTAGCAATGAGATTATTATATATTGGAGGGAATACATTTCTTTTTCCCGAGTAATTTGCTATCTCTTGAAAAACTGAGGCTGAAACTCCATCAAATAGGCCATTATCAGCAAAATCTGTTGTTAAGTTATCTAGTGAAGTGGCAAACTTTTGCTGGGTGTTTGTCGCAAGAAATCCTGAAGAAAAAAGTAATAAAATTGCATTATCAGGATGGCTATTTTTTGTTAAATCTAGCGTATTTAAATTATTTGTTGTTAGGCCCAGTAATAATTTTATTTCAGATAAAGCTTGCTGATTAGCGATATTGACTGAACTACCGTGATTAACAAGATACTCTATACGGGCAGCAACTAGGTGAGTAAAGAGGTTTACATTGGTTTCACCTAAGGAGTTGTGAATATAGCTAATATTGTTTAAGGATAGAGCTGAAGTGCTATCTTTTCCTAAGAACTCATTATAAAAAATTCCAGTTACAGTAATTTTAGTCCAATCACTCCACGCTAAGTTAACGGCATATTCGCCCCTATTACTTAGAATAAGACCATCTAGTCTTTCAGTCGAAGATGCTCCAGTATTTGAGAATCGTGCAAATGAAATTTGCGAGTCTTTAAGAAAATCACCTTTTTGGGCTATCCCTGTTATACCAGTTTGCTGGTTTTTAGATGATCCACCGCATCCTGAAAAAGTGATGACTAATAGTAAAAAAACAAAAATACGTGAAAGTATGGAGTAATTCATATCTGAGGCTCTTTCTTGGTGATGGAACAATGAGACTTACGTAGGTGAAACAACATGCTCTTCACATATAATACTATGTACTACAATTTGAACAAAGAGCTATGCCATGGTCTATATTAAAAAAGACTTAGACCTTTAGAATATACTTGAGTTCATTAAAAAGAAAGAAACAAACAATATTGATAGATACAGAAATACATTTGTAGATACCCATCCCCCCCTTTTTTTATATTTTTTATAACAGTAGAGTAGAATCTGAATCCGTGAGGTTACTACGGCACAGGATGCAAGCTAAAAATAATTGGACTTAATCAGGATTTCCTTAAGGAAATCCTGATTAAGTCGATTAGAAGATTCAGGTCGAAAGCAAACCAGTAATACTCCGCTGATCAGCTCTCCTTTATCAAACCTACGTTGACGGAGTACTAGCTAATCGCTTCCAAGTATCCACTACAGTGTCAGGGTTAAGAGATACACTGTCTATTCCTTGTTCCATCAACCATTCTGCAAAATCTGTATGATCTGAAGGACCTTGACCACAAATTCCAATGTATTTATTCTGTTTTTTACAGGCAGTTATTGCCATTTTAATCATTGCTTTTACTGCTGGATTACGTTCATCAAAACTATTTGCAATAAGCCCTGAATCTCTATCAAGCCCTAAAGTTAATTGAGTCATGTCATTAGAGCCAATTGAGAAACCGTCAAAATATTCTAGAAAGTCATCAGCAAGCACCGCGTTGGATGGTAGTTCACACATCATAATATGACGTAATCCATTTTCTCCTCGTTTTAGTCCGTTGTTTGCAAGCAAAATATTAACTGCTTTAGCTTCCTCTAAGGTGCGTACAAAAGGAACCATAATTTCAATATTCCGGAAGCCCATATCATTACGCACTCTCTTGATGGCTTCGCACTCCATCTCAAAACAACTACGAAATGTCTCGTCAATATAACGTGAGGCTCCACGAAAGCCGATCATAGGGTTTTCTTCGCTGGGTTCGTAGTTTTCACCACCGATGAGATTTGCATATTCATTGGATTTAAAATCAGATAGTCGCAAAATAACAGGTTTTGGATAAAAAGCAGCTGCAAGTGATGAGACACCTTCAACAATTTTACTGATAAAGAACTCACGGGGGGATTTATAAGCTTTTATACGTTTGTTGATTTCAGTCTTTAGCTCAAGTGATTGTAGATCAAACTCAAGCAAAGCGCGCGGGTGAATGCCAATCATATTGTTTATAATAAATTCCATACGAGCTAGACCTACGCCTTGATTGGGTAACTGGCAAAAATCAAAGGCACGATCAGGATTGCCAACATTCATCATAATCTTAAGATCAAGTTCTGGCATAGTGCTAACTTCTGTCTTATCTATTTTGAAATCTAGCAAGCCCTTGTATGTATAACCTGTGTCACCTTCGGCACAAGATACTGTAACATCACTATTATCAGGAATAGTTTGTGTAGAATCTCCGCAGCCGACAACAGCAGGAACTCCTAATTCACGTGCAATAATAGCGGCATGACAGGTGCGTCCTCCTCTATTGGTGACAATGGCAGAGGCACGCTTCATTATTGGCTCCCAATCTGGGTCTGTCATATCTGTTACTAATACATCGCCTGGTTGAATTTGATCCATATCATCAAGGCTCATAATAATTTTAGCTTTTCCTGAGCCAATGCGTGATCCGATGGAGCGTCCTTCAGAAAGTATTTCTCCCTGTTGTTTCAACTCAAAACGTTCAATAATATTACTCGATTGGCTTTGTACCGTTTCTGGTCGTGCCTGAACGATATAAAGCTCACCATCAATACCATCAAGTGCCCATTCAATATCCATCGGACGCTTATAATGTTTTTCGATAGTCATTGCCTGACGTGCTAATTCTTCTACCTGTTGATCATTTATGCAATATTTAACACGCTCTTTTTCATCAATATCAACAATTTTAACAGGATCATGGGAGGATTCTTTGGCTACTGATGTGTAAACCATTTTGATTAATTTACTACCTAAAGTACGGCTTAATACTGCCGGTTTTTGATCAACTAGATTTTTTTTATAAACATAAAATTCATCAGTATTGACAGCCCCCTGCACGACCATTTCACCCAGTCCATAACTGCCTGTTATAAAGACAACCTTGTCAAAGCCTGATTCTGTATCAAGTGTAAACATTACTCCGCTAGAACCAATATCAGAGCGAACCATTTTTTGTATGCCTGCGGATAAGGCAACACCAGCATGGTCGAAATTTTGATGCACACGGTATGATATAGCCCGATCTGTAAATAAAGATGCAAATACCTTGCGGATTGCAATTTTTATATTGTCAAGACCTGATACATTTAGGAATGTTTCTTGTTGACCAGCAAAAGAGGCATCAGGTAGGTCTTCTGCTGTAGCAGAAGAACGTACTGCCCAAGTAACTTCTGTCCCATATTCTTCTTCTAATTTGGCATAGGCATTATTGATGTCTTTTTCTAAAGCATCTGGCAAGGGTATCTGCATAATCCAGTCACGAATTTTTGTCCCTGTTTTTGCTAATTCTTTTATATCATCAACATCAAGTGTATCCAGTAGAGCATTAATTCTATTACCTAAATTATCATGTTCTAAAAAACTTCGGTAAGCATTTGAAGTTGTTGCAAAGCCACCTGGGACATTCACACCTAAACTTCCAAGGTTTTGAATCATTTCACCGAGTGAGGCATTCTTTCCCCCTACTATATCAATGTCATTAATACTTAGCTGATTTAACCAGATTACATTGTTTGTGTTCATATAAGTGTTTCCTTTGATGTTTTGAGATTCAGCTTTCGCACAATTTGTGCTGCGAGTTCTTCGATTGATTGACTGGTAACGTCCATAGGATGAAGACCATATTTATCATATAAAAGCTGTGCTTTTTTTATTTCAGACTTACAGGTTTCAAGTGACGAATACTGACTATTTGGTCTTCTTTTTTCACGGATTTGATGTAAACGCTTTGCTTTGATGCTTGTTGCAAAAAGCTTGTGTTGATTGTCTAGCAGAATTTGTGGTAATTCATTTTTATCAAAATCATCATCAGTTATCGGATAATTTGCTGCTTTAATGCCAAACTTTAAAGCTAGGTAGAGTGAGGTTGGTGTCTTACCCGAACGGGAAACACCAACAATAATCACATCTGATTCTCCCAAGGTTTTTAGTACCATTGCATCATCATGTTTTAGGGTGAAATTTAGTGCATCAATGCGGGCATCATAGATTTTTTCATTGATTAGACCATGACTCATACCTGATTCTCGTGTGGGTTCTGTATGTAAATCCTTACCGATTTTATCGAGAATACTTTCAAATACTTCATAATAATAGCAATCAGATTGTTGCAGAATATTATTGATTTTAAACTCTGGCATTGTTGCAAATACCAATGGTTTAAAATGCTTTTTTTTACTGATGAGATTTATTTCATTAACGAGTGCTAGTGCTTTCTTCTTTGAGTCAATAAAAGGTCGCTGAAGATAAGTAAAGTCAATATGTGGAAACTGAGATAGTAAGCTATGCCCCAATGTTTCGGCTGTAATACCCGTACTTTCAGAGACAAAAAATACAGTACGTTGGCTAGTTTCAGACATACACTACTTCTCTATATTTAGGCGTGTTAATTTCATTTTGATTACCCTTTAATTACCCATTTAATCCTTGTTTATCAAGGACACCCTGATCAAGTCCAATTATTTTTAGCTTGCTAAATCTGCCGATATTTTCCACGAAGATCGCCATAATAGAATAACTATTACGTCTCACTTCATGAAAAATATCGACAGATTCTTCTACGCTAAATTCTAATCGACTTAATCAGGATTTCCTTAATGTAGTTGTTGTAAATGATTTCCACCAAGATTGGCTACGCATTTCATATAAACGACTCAAAGCACGCTCAAATTCAAACTGAAGTAGATTACCTTGGTACATCTTTTCGATCATTACTGAAGAAGATAGTATCAAATGCACATGTAAGTCATAAAAAGCATCAATTAAATTTAAAAATCGTCTTGCAGGCCCTTCTTCGCCTTCATGTAATACAGGAATTTCAGAGAGAATGATAACTCTATATGATTTAGCAATATATAGGTAATCCCCACTAGATCGCGCTCCACGGCAGAGTGCGTCAAAGGTAAACCATGCACAATCTTTATTCGATCGTACAATGGGAATTTTTCGACCTAATATTTTAATATCATCTATTGAAAAATCATTGGACTTAGAATATTTCTGAAATAAGGATTCAAGCTTAGTATTAGTTTCTGGCTTATGTGGAATGAAAAAAACATCTTCATGCTGATTTTTTTCCTTACGGTAATCTGAGCCTGAATCTAAATGATAAACAACACAAAATTGCTTAATTAATTCAATTGCGGGAAGAAAACGCTCCCGATGTGTACCACCTTTATATAGTTCGTCAGGGTGTCTATTTGAGGTAGTAACAATGATTACACCATTTTCAAATAAGCCTTTTAATAGCCCGTGTAAAATAACAGCATCGGCAATATCAATGACATGAAATTCATCAAGGCAGATAATCTCATACAAAGTTGACATGTTTTTAGCAATTGTAATGAGTGGATCAGGTTGGCTTGGTAAGTTTTTTAATTGCTTATGAATATCAAGCATAAACGCATGAAAATGAATACGCTGGACTTTTTGTGTCGCTTGGTTTTCGATTAATTTTGAATAAAATAAATCCATTAACCATGTTTTACCTCGTCCTACTTCGCCCCAGATATACATGCCTTTAATATTTTTATTTCTTTTGATAGATGCGTGTTCAACAGTAGTACTTAGTTTTTTACTAAAGAAATTGTAAAACTTTGCCTTCTCAGGTTTTTTATGAGTTTTGTTTGGGGCTTCTTGTATGATTTTCTGAAGATGACTAACTGCTTTAATCTGACTTTTATCATAGAGCAGGTCCTCTTGTTTAATCATGAAATATATTTGTTCTTCGAGTGTCATTTACATGTATGCTCTATTAGAGTTGTTCTACCAGACCTGAATCTGAGATATTAATGCGGATAGTAGGACGTAAGACATTGGTTTAACAAATGAGTTGAAAGATACCCTTGGTGAATCAATAGCTTGCGTTTTGTGCCGTAGTGAGCTCATGGATTTAGGTCAGAAGCAAAAAAACAGTAAAAATTGATGATTTATTGTTACATTTCTAAGTATAGAAGTATTAAATAAAATAAGTGTAAAATTATTTACTATAGTAGTGGTGAATAATTGGATGGTGTGTTTTTCTATCTAAATCGTTTAATCAATCCTAGGGTCATTATGACAACTTACTACTACAAGCAAAATCGTTTAAAAAAGCTAAGAGCTTTTTGTCAAGTTGCTAAATATGGCAGCGTAACTAAGGCAGCAGAACGCTTATTTGCGAGTCAGCCTACTATATCGTTACAAATTCAAGCACTAGAACGTGAGATGGAAGTCACATTATTTGAACGCAATGGTCCAAAAATTACATTAACTGCCGAGGGAAGGGTTCTTTACGAGCTTTCAGAGCCATTAGTTCAGAGTGTAGATCATCTGCATGAAACATTTAGTGCGCACTGTGGAAATTTGAGTACAGGTGAGTTATCTATAGCGGCAGGGGAATCAACAATATTGTATATTTTACCTGAGCCTGTTCGGAAATTTACCAAACAGTACCCTGGGATAAAAATTCGATTAGCAAATGAAACAGGGCGCGATGGACTTGAAATGCTTCGAAATAATGATATAGATATTGCAATTGGCTCAATGCTAGAAATACCAGAAGATATTGATTATGAGCCTGTAGTTACTTATAACCCTGTTCTTATTGCGCCCAAAAATCATCCTCTTTCTGAGATAAAAGATATTAGTTTAAGTCATATCACTCCTTATGGATTGATACTTCCACCTCGTCACCTAAGTACTTGGCGTATAGTAAAAATGGTTTTCGCGCAGCACAATATCAACTATACGGTTGCTCTTGAAGCGGGTGGTTGGGAAGTTATTAAACGTTATGTAAGAATAGGTATGGGTATTTCAATTGTTACGGATGTTTGTATTACAGGGCAAGATAAAAAAGACTTAACTATTATTCCGTTAGACAAGTACTTTCCAAAGCGAAGTTATGGCATTGTTACAAGAAAAGGTAAATTCTTATCAATTCCTGCTGAACGCTTTATTGATTTAATGAAACAGTGTTACTAAGTTTGTGTTGATAGATTCAGAGAGGTTTTAAAGTACTTTGCTTTTTGTTCGCAAAGTACTTTATTCTGTATCATCAAACCGATGCCGTATTATAAAAAATGCAAAAAAAGGGGGGGGGTATTTACTAGCTTACTTCAAGCGCCCTCAAGTCTTTGCGGAGAACTTTTCCGACATTGCTTTTGGGTAGATCATCAACAAATTGTATGTATTTAGGGCATTTATAACGTGTCATTTCTGTATAGCAATACGCTTTTAATTCTTCTTTGGTGAGAGTGTTTTCTTTTTTTACTACAAATAGTTTAACTGCTTCTCCCGATTGTTTGTGGGGGACACCGATAGCACCTACTTCAAGCACTTTTGGATGAGCTGAAACTACATTTTCAATCTCATTGGGGTAAACATTAAAACCAGAAACAATAATCAAATCTTTCAGTCGATCAATAAGTTTTACAAAGCCTCCTTCGTTAATAATGGCAATGTCTCCAGTATGTAACCAACCTTTGTCATCCATAACACTGGCGGTTTCTTCAGGACGATTCCAATAACTTTGCATCACCTGTGGACCACGCACACAAAGTTCACCTGGTTCATTAAATGCCAGTTGTTTGCCTTGTTTATCTTTTACATAGACCTCAGTTGATGGTATAGGCAAGCCAATATTTCCTGTAAACTCTTGATTGTTAGCAGGGTTAACGCAAACTCCTGGTGATGTTTCAGTTAAGCCATAAGCTTCAATAATAGTTTGACCTGTGATAACTTTCCATTTTTTAGCAACTGACTCTTGTACCGCCATTCCACCACCTAAAAAAAGTTTTACATGTGAAAAATCTAATTTATCAAAATTTGGGGTGTTTAATAAGCCATTGTAAAGTGTATTAACACCAGCCATAAAGGTGAATTTTTCTTGGCTTAATTCTTTAACAAAACCTTTCATATCTCTCGGGTTTGTTATCAATACACTTTTGGCCCCTAGTGTTAAAGCGAAGGCATTCGCGGTTAAAGAGAAAATATGGTATAGCGGAAGTGCGGTAATAAATATTTCTTTTGATTCTTCTTTAAGCTCATTACTCACCCACGCTTTAACTTGCAATAAGTTTGCTATCATATTTCGATGTGTCAAAGCAGCACCTTTGGCTACTCCTGTCGTTCCCCCTGTATACTGTAAAAAAGCAATATCTTCATGTATTATATCAGCATCTTCAAAGGATTCTTTTTTACCTAGTGAAAGAGCATCATTGAATTTTATAGCAGTGGGTAATTTGAAGGGGGGTACCATTTTTTTTATGTATTTGACCACAAAATTAATCAGCACCGATTTAGGAAATGGTGCCAAATCACCAATTCGAGTCGTGACTATTGTTTTAATATTTGTATGTTCAAGGATATTGGATAAAGTACCTGCAAAATTTTCTAAAATAACAATGGCAACCGCGCCCGAGTCATTAAGCTGATGTTCTAGCTCTCGTTGTGTATAGAGAGGGTTTGTATTGACCACAATTAATCCTGCTCTTAATGCGGAAAAAAGTACTATCGGATATTGCAATAAATTAGGCATCATAATTGCAATTCGGTCTCCTTTTTTTAAACCCGCTTGCTGCGTTAAATAGGCAGCAAAATCTCGTGTAAGATTTTCAACGTCATTGTAGTTCAAGACTGTTCCTAGATTAGTGTAAGCAGGTCTATCTCGAAACTTATGAACACTATTTAAAAACATATCACCTAATGATTTATATTTATGGGGGTCAATGGTTTCAGGTACACCCTCTGGGTAATTTTCTAACCATGCCTTTTCCATTTTATTTCTCCTGGGTTGTGTTTACGATAGTCATGTTTTTATTATTTTACAGCCTGATTTGAGTCGGTCAGGAGACTGGTAATCACTACTTCTAAGTTTTAATACACATTTAGGCTTTGTAACATTGTGATAAATAATTCCACCTTCCTTTGAGATCGTATCAACCACCTGATCAAGTCAATTTTTTTAGCTTCCAAATTTGCCGATATTTTTTCACGGAAAGTCGAGATAATAGAATGATTATTACGACTCACTTCATGAAAATAGTGACAGGTTTTTCTGCGCTAAATTCTAATCGACTTAATCAGGTTTCCTTAATGGAAACCAGAGTGACCCAGCTTTTAAAGAAATAGATTGCGCTTTAATTGAACCTAAATAAGGAACTATACGACCAACTTTGGCTTAAGAGTCAACAATCTAGAACTGAATAAATACAATAACTTATTCGACTGGAAATACCTGCTCTGATCTTATTATTGCAGTCGAAGGGGGACTCAATATATATGTATTCCATATAAACTATAAAGAAATCTTGAATCTGCTATGATTCGCGGACTTTGCTTTATAAAAATACTAATTAACTATCTTTCTTTGATTATAGTCAATTTTAATGTATTTACCTGAAAGAATAATGTTGTGCTCTTAGTCGCGAATTAATAACCAATTTTGTTCGTGTTAATTGTTCATTTTAGCTAGTTTATGAATAATGTAACCAATTTAATGTAACCAAGTAGAGAGTAATGCCAAACATAAAAATATTTAATAGATGCATGGAGGCGAATCTGTATGTATTCTCCTTAGCTATTTCCTTTCTTTCTGTTGGAGGATTTGGTGTTTATAGGTTATTTATAAGGAGTTACCCGCTTGCATTTATTGATTTTACTCTTTCGTTTTTTCTGGGATATGCATTGATACATGCTCTCAGAAATACTTTCACAGCTCGGCATAAATATTTATTAATAGTCATCTGTATGGTTGGTGCTATAGGGGTCTTATTCAATACAGGTGTATCAGGAATTTATTGGGCTTATCCTCCCATCACTGGAGCATTCTTTGTTATTGGGTTACGTAAGGCATTGCCTTTGAATGTTTTTTATATTGCTATCGTGCTGGCAACTATATCAACGAATGTTGCACTCCCACAATTTTTTAGTATTTTCATAACTCTCACTCTTATCTGTGCATTTGGTTACGCTTTTAGTGCTAGAACAGAGCATTATAGTCAAGAATATGTAAAGCTCGCTGATTTAGACCCACTTACGAATCTTAAAAATCGACGCTCATTAAATGATCAGTTAATAAAAGAAATAAATTATCATGAACAAGGTGTCCAGAAATCCTCTCTACTGATTTTAGATTTAGATCACTTTAAAAGAATTAATGATGTTTATGGGCATACAGTTGGAGATAATATTCTCGTTAAGTTTTCTAAAATGCTTAAGAAAACAGTCAGAGAAACAGATCAGGTATATCGTTATGGTGGCGAAGAATTTATTATTATTGCCAATAATACACGCTTGATAAATGCAGGAAAGTTAGCTGAACATATCAGAGAAGCAACAGAAAAATCTATTTTGATTGACGGTAAGCCAATAACTGTCTCAATTGGTGTTGCCGAGGTAAGCAAAAATGACACCGATATAACATGGTTACATAGGGCAGACCACGCACTTTACAGAGCTAAGGGTGAAAATAGAAACCTAGTTTATTTAGCGCATGGAAACAAAAATAGCTGTAACTACAGAGCTTTTTTAAGAGAAAACCTGAATAGTTCAGCCAGAAAAGTAGAATGTTTAAGCTGAGTTTTTCCCAATAGCTCCATTGCCATACTCAACAGTGTCATAAAATTTGACTGAATAGTTTATTACCCATCCCCCCCTATTTTTTACATTTTCTTGTAGGTCAGATTAGTGCTAGCGTAATTCGACAAAGTACTTAAGGAAACCCTGACCAAGTCCAATTATTTTTAGCTTGCCAAATCTGCCGATATTTTCCATAAAGCTCGACGCAATAGAATGACTATTACGACTCACTTCATGAAAAATAGCGACAGATTTTTCTGCGCTAAATTCTAATCGACTTGATTAGGATTTCCTTAAGGAAACCCTGACTAAGTCCAATTATTTTTAGCTTGCCAAATCTGCCGATATTTTCCATAAAGCTCGACGCAATAGAATGACTATTACGACTCACTTCATGAAAAATAGCGACAGATTTTTCTACGCTAAATTCTAATCGACTTACTCAGGATTTCCTTATAAAAAATGTAAAAAAAGGGGGGGATGGGTATCTACAAGTCTGTTTGGCTTCTCTTGATAATCATTTAGAGTACTACTTAAATATCTCGCAATAGTGCGTTAATCCCCGTTTTGCTAAGAGTTTTCTCATCTACTTTTTTCACTATAACTGCACAATAAAGGCTATATGTACCATCTTTAGAAGGTAAGTTGCCAGAGACAACAACAGAACCTGCGGGAATCCGACCATAAGATACTTCACCTGTCTCTCTATCAAAAATTTTAGTGCTTTGACTTAGATAAACTCCCATTGAAATAACCGAACCTTTCTCAACTACCATGCCTTCTACTATCTCGCTACGAGCACCAATAAAGCAGTTGTCTTCAATAATAGTTGGAGAGGCCTGAATGGGTTCGAGCACACCACCAATACCCACCCCCCCTGATAAATGCACATTTTTACCTACCTGTGCGCAAGAGCCAACGGTTGCCCAAGTATCAACCATAGTCCCTTCATCAATATAAGCTCCAATATTGACATAAGAAGGCATCAATACGGTATTTGGGGCTATATAAGCTCCTTTGCGAACAGAAGCGGGTGGCACGACTCGTACCCCAGAATCCTGAAACTCGCGGCTATTATAATCTGCATATTTTGAGGGGACTTTATCGTAGTAGTTGGTAAAGCCACCTTTAATAAAATTATTATCGTTAATGCGAAAGTACAGTAGCACTGCTTTTTTTAGCCACTCGTTTACGACCCAGTTATTATCCACTTTTTCAGCCACACGAGCTTTGCCACTTTCAAGTAGCTCAATAGCTTCTCGAATAGCATCACGGGTGAGTGTTTCAACATTACGTGGGGTGATTTCAGCTCGGTGATCAAAAGCTTTCTCAATAGTAGTTTGTAGGTCTGACATTAGGTTTCCTCAGTAATATTTTTAAGGTGTATCCCTATTCTAAACTAAAAAATCACTATTAATCCCTGAATTTGATCAATGATTTGCTATACTCCGCGCCTGTTAAAAATTACCTGAGATTTATATATGAGTATCAAGCGCATCGGACATCGTTATATCGACATCAATTCTGATTCAACTATCGACACTTGGTTTCCCCGTTCTAATAAAGAAATAGCTCGGAGTTGTCTGGCTCAAAAGGTTGGCTTGATAAAGAGTGATTTTATCGAGGTAGAAATCAAGTCATTGGATGACGCACCAAAATCAACAGAAGATGCTTATTTACGCCTTCATTTATTATCTGAATGCGTGGTTAA
>Ga0256840_1002266_pt1 | contig 17155 bp, 9 predicted proteins | sample 355202metaG_FD_185969 | JGI IMG/M metagenome (GOLD analysis project Ga0256840, IMG submission 185969) | Hydrothermal vent microbial communities from Mid Atlantic Ridge, Atlantic Ocean - 355-202 | ecosystem: Environmental > Aquatic > Marine > Hydrothermal vents | place: Atlantic Ocean: Mid... | reverse complement strand
ACGGTTTCAGGACTCTGAAATGCCTGCAAATCGCCTTATATCATGAACTTGGCAAGTTACCAGAACCTGAATATCTCCACAGATTCTGCTGACGAGCCAGACTTTTATTCATTTTGAATATCCTCTCTTTTTTCGATATTTAAAATAAGCTGATCAATAGCTATTTAGGATGAAAATGCAAATAATATGCCAGTATTTTATGTGAATATATTCGCTAACTTACTAATCTATAACGATAAATGTCTTATATAGTGTAAACTTTTCCGACACGGTTTCTGTGGGAAAATACTAACGATGTTTCTCCCCTGAACCACCCCAGAGTCACACCGAAACTAATCCTCCGTACCGGAATCACTTATACTCTAAAACTGGCAATTTACAGGAGAGTTCCAGGTGACACACTGGTAACACCTCAAGACCGGAACTTCCCCGGAGTCACAAAAAAAGGGTCAGCCGAAAACAGCCAACCCTTTTAAAATTCTGGTCGGAGCGAGAGGATTCCCCCACTACGTCACCCGCATCACGCGGGTTCCTGCGTCGGCTCCCCTCCGTTCGCTGACGTGACCATCCCTGGCCACTTTTCTGACATTAAGTCAGCGCTCACTTCGCTTCGAATCCTCTCTCAGGCGTATTAAATACAAAAAGGGCTGGCTTATCGCCAACCCTTTTAATATTTAATTGGTCGGAGCGAGAGGATTCGAACCTCCGACATCTTGGTCCCAAACCAAGCGCGCTACCAGGCTGCGCTACGCTCCGACGGACGGTATTGGTATCATGGAGAAAGTAAAAATACAATCTTTTTTTCACCATTTTTCTTATTGATTCCGTCCTGATGCGACCAGTGTCGTGTCAGGGATGAAATGTTGAAAAATTGCGCTGGAATTTTGTGTGCCAACAAGGTCTGATTTTCGCTGCACAGTCATTTCTATACAGCGGAAATCGCAACGTAGTTGACGCGCAAAAGAACAAGCAAGATACGGTATTCCATGCGTGGCATGACATTAATACTCTTGCAGTTTGATTGATAATCCTTTACCTTGCCGCAGCGAATTTTCTTATGTGGTCTGCTCCCACGTTCTGGACTGCCTTTATTCTTTTCATATGAAGGTTCTTGCGAAACCCCTTTAAAGTCCAGAGACTGTCATTCCCGCATAGGCGGGAATCCAGAGGTTTTTGGGCTCATCAAAAAACCGGATCTCCATTTTCACGAGGATGACGACTTTTTCAAGAGGCTCATATTAATGATAAAAATGGCTCCCCTTCTAGATAAACGGGAGTAAGTGGGCTATCATCTTTATGAAGTGTAAATTTCAATTTTTATGCTGCAATGTGTTTTTCTATTTTTTCAGTCAGGATTCCCACTATGAACGCTCAAAAATTTACCTCCGGCCAGTTGATTCACGGCTTTCTTGTCGATCAGATTGACTCTCTGCCAAGTATTAATGCAACCATGATCCGTCTGCACCATCAGGTGACGGGTGCGCGTTTCATGCACCTGGAACGGGATGATGATAATCATCTGTTTGCGGTTGGATTTCAAACCCCTCCTGAAGATTCTACGGGGGTGGCTCATATTCTTGAACACACGGCGCTGTGTGGATCAAAACATTTTCCGGTGCGTGATCCATTTTTTTCGATGCTCAAACGCAGCCTCAACAGTTTCATGAATGCGATGACTGCCAGCGACTGGACCCTCTATCCCTTTTCCAGTATGAACCGGAAAGATTTTCACAACCTGCTCGATATTTATCTGGATGCCGCTTTTTATCCCCGTTTAACCGAACTGGATTTCAGCCAGGAAGGGCATCGTCTTGAATATGCCGAAGCTGATAACCCTGAGTCGCCACTGGAATACAAGGGGGTGGTGTACAACGAGATGAAGGGGGCGATGTCTGATCCTTCTTCACTGTTGACCCAGCGACTGGATAAACATCTCTACCCAACCACAACTTATCGACATAATTCGGGGGGTGAACCGGAAGATATTCCCAAGTTAAGTTGGCAACAACTACGGGATTTTCACGCCCGTCATTATCATCCAAGTAATTCCTGGTTTTTTAGTTCCGGAAATCTTGATTTATCTGACCTGTTAGAGATTGTTGAAGATCGGGTGTTGAAAAATTTTGCACGGCTCGATTCGGATACAGAAGTTCCTGCCGAGCAGCGCTTGGATGTTCCTTTACAAGTGACCGAAAAGTACCCTCTGGATGCGGGTGAATCGCTGGAAAAACGTTCGATGGTTGAGGTCGGCTGGCTCTGCGGAGACATTAACGATAGTTTTGAACGGTTGTCGATGTCGTTGCTTGCAACTCTTCTCCTTGGAAACCCTGCTGCGCCTCTCTACAAAGCATTGCTTGATTCCGGTCTGGGAGCCAACTTAGCTCCGGGAACTGGTTATCATGATGACAATCGCACCACCTATTTTGCTGCTGGTCTGCAGGGAACTGATCCTGAGCATGTCGAGGCGATAGAAAAACTGCTTCTGGAGACCCTTGAACAGGTTGCCAGGGAAGGTTTCTCCCGGGAACGGATTGATGCGGCTATCCATCGGCTGGAATTTTCCACCCGTGAGGTGACTGGCGACAGCTATCCCTATTCGTTGTTGTTGCTGATGCGCCTGATCGGTCCCTGGATTCACGGTGGAGACCCGTTGGCTGCTTTGAACTTTGAGAAAAATTTGCAACAGCTGCAGGAAGAGCTGGACAAAGGGTTGTTTTTTGAAAATTTGATTCGCAATCGACTGCTCAATAACTCCCACCGTGTGACTTTGTTGTTGCAGCCGGACACCAATCTTGGTCCGCAACAAGAGGCTGCTACACGAGCGGAATTGGACAAAATTGATCAGCAACTCAGTCCGGCAGAAAAAGAGCGACTGGTGGCACAAGCCAGAGAGCTACAAGCTGCCCAGGAAGCGCCAGAAGATCTCTCTTGTCTCCCAACTCTTGAATTGAGTGATATCCCTCCAAGTGAGCCAGCAGTTCCGGTTGAACAGCAGTTGGATCAACGGGTCAAAGAGTTCTGGTTTGCGCAACCAACGAATGGTATCGGGGTGGTGACGTTCAATTTTGGCCTCGATAGTTTGACCGCTGAACAGCGTAAATATCTCCCGATTTTCAGTAGTTTGTTAACTCAGGTTGGCGCCGGGGAGCGGGATTATCTGCAGATGGCTGAAGCCATGGAAGCGGTGACGGGGGGGATTTCTGCACGAACTTCACTTCTGGATGATCCGCAAGATCCGGATAAGTTTACTGCCAGTTTTGAGTTAAAAGGGAAAGCGCTGGTACGGAATTGTCAGCCAATGTTTGCTTTACTGCAGGATATGTTACTGGCTCCAGATTTTACCGATCTGCAAAGAATCCACACAGTTTTAAATCAGTTACAGGTCTCACTGGAAAATTCAGTGCCCCAATCGGGTCATACCTATGCGGCGAGGGCAGCCGCGGGGTGTTTATCGCTGGTTGGGCAACAGCGGGAGCAATGGTCGGGCCTTTCACAGGTCGCAGTGATCCGGGAACTGGCTGCCAAACCGGCAGAAGAATTAGGTGGACTAGCAGCAATTTTTGCTGAAACTGCGACCCGGTTATTTAATCAGCTGCAGTTACAGACGGCGGTCACCGTTGAAGCGGAGAATTTTACCCCCTTCAAAACCGCATTGAAGCAATTAGTTGAGAAAATCCCCGGGCAATCAGCGCAACCGCAATTGTCGGCTGAGGAGTTTAACTCTCAATCTAAGCGTCAGGGACTCATCTGGTCATTGCCGGTAAACTATGTGACCCGGGTGTTTCGGGCGGTTCCCTATGCCCATCCCGATAGTGCAGCTCTGACGGTTTTGGCTAAGCTGCTGCGGGCAGAATTTCTCCACCGTGAAATCCGCGAAAAAGGTGGCGCTTACGGTGGTCTGGCGGGGTACAATGCTGAAGCTGGTCAGTTCAGTCTCCTCTCTTATCGTGATCCCCATATCTTGCGGACTCTGCAGGTTTATGATCAAGCCATCGATTGGGCTGTTGCCGGAAAATATCCCTCCGACTCGGTCAAGGAATCGGTGCTGGCTGTTTTTGGCGATCTTGATAAACCCCTCTCTCCAGCAGGAGTAGGAGCCCATGAATTTGCCAACATTCGCCAGGGGATGACTTTGGAGATGCGCAATCAGATGCGCCAGCAGCTTCTGGCCGTTGATGCAGATGCACTCCAAAAAGTCGCTGAAAAGTATCTCAAAAACGGAGTCAGTGCCGTTGCTGTCCTGGCGGGAGAAGCCGCACTGCAGCAAGTGAATGAGGAGCTGGGGGAGAAGCCGCTGGAGTTGCGAAAAATATAATGTAGGGGCGGCTCCCCGTGGCCGCCCTGAATGTCTGAAGGCAAAATGAATCAGGAACCAGGAACCAGGAATCAGGGCAGGCACAGGGGTCTGCCCCTACCAATTGATGGATCGATTTTAATATGGAAAAACAACAGTTTTTTGCCACTGCGCCACTCGGCATGGAACCTCTGCTGGCAACAGAACTTGCCACTCTGGGTGCTGTAGAGGTCAAACAGGAACGAGCCGGAGTCCGCTTTTTCGGTACTCTTGAAATCGCATATCGAGTTTGTCTCTGGTCCCGCCTGGCGAGTCGGGTGCTCCTGCCGCTTGCTACTTTTTCTGCTCCCGATCCCGATCAGCTCTATACTGGCGTTTCGGCTATCGACTGGTCGGAGCATTTGACCGTCGAGAATACCCTGGCAGTTGACTGTACGCTGATTCAATCAAAAATCACCCACACTCGCTATGGCGCTTTGCGGGTTAAGGATGCACTTGTCGATCAGTTCCGCTCGCGGGTTGGTGATCGCCCCTCGGTTGCTGTTGAGCAGCCTGATGTGCGGTTAAATCTCCATATTTTTCGTGATCAGGCGACATTGAGTATCGACCTGTCGGGTGATAGTCTCCATCGGCGTGGTTACCGGATTGATGGTGTTCACGCGCCGCTTAAAGAAAATCTGGCGGCGGCAATTCTTATCCGTGCCGGGTGGCCGGCAATCTGTGCGGCGGGCGGTGGGCTTGCTGATCCCCTGTGTGGCTCAGGAACTCTGCCAGTTGAAGCGGGGTTGATGGCAACCGATACCGCTCCCGGTTTGCTGCGTCGCTATTACGGTTTTCTCGGTTGGCAGCAGCACGATGAGGAGTTGTGGGGCAATCTGGTTAAAGAGGCTCTGCAGCGGCAGGCGGTCGGAGTGGAGAAAAAGCTTGCGCCGATTGTTGGTTACGATAGCGACAGCCGGGCGATCAAGGCGGCATGGCAGCATGCACAGAACAGCGGTCTGGATAAAATTATCCACTTTGAGCGCCGGACCCTCCGTGAATTTATTGCTCCTGCCGGAGTTGATTATGGTTTGCTGGTCGCCAATCCCCCTTACGGTGAACGTCTCGGCGAGGCGAGTGAACTGCCCGAATTTTATAACATCCTCGGACAGAAAATGGCGCAACAATGCTCTGGTTGGAAAGCGGCAGTGATTACCTCAAGTCCACAGCTGGGGCGGAGTATCGGTTTGCGGGCGGGAAAGATCAACGTTCTCTACAATGGGGCGTTAAAATGTCAACTGCTCCAGTTTGATTTGAATGAGACCAACCGCTGGCAGTCTCTTGAAGAGGGGGCGGGAAAAGCGGTCAAAAAAAATCTTTCGGCAGGTGGTGAAATGTTTGCTAATCGCCTGCGCAAAAATCTCAAAAAACTGAAAAAATGGGCGGCTCGTGAAAACATAGATTGTTATCGCCTCTACGACGCCGATCTCCCCGAATATGCGGTGGCGGTCGATATCTATGGCGATGAGGTTCATCTGCAGGAGTATCGGGCGCCAAAAGAGATTGATGAACATAAAGCGGCTGAGCGGTTGCGTGAAGTGCAGGATGCTCTGCCGCTGGTGCTGGATATTTCGCCCGACAAGATTCATCTCAAGGTGAGGCAGCAGCAGAAGGGGAAGCAGCAGTACGAAAAACAGTCGCGCCGGGGGATCTTGAAAGAGGTTCAGGAGGGAAATTGCCGCTTTCTGGTGAATCTGACCGATTATCTTGATACCGGTCTGTTTCTTGATCATCGTCCAACCCGGACGTTAATTCAGCAGCTGTCCGATGGCACGCGCTTTCTCAATCTGTTTGCTTATACTGGAACTGCGACCGTGCATGCTTTGATGGGTGGCGCAATCACAACGACAACCGTTGATATGTCCAAGACCTACCTGGCGTGGGCAGAGAAAAATATCGCTCTGAATCATTTTGATCCACAGGACGAGGAACTGATTCAAGCTGATTGTCTGGCCTGGCTCGATATGGCAACAGAACAATATGAGCTGATTTTTCTCGATCCACCGACCTTTTCCAATTCTAAGGGGATGGATGCGACCTTTGATGTGCAACGTGACCATGTTGAATTGCTACAAAAAACAGTTCGATTGCTGGCTCCGGGGGGAACCTTGATTTTTTCCAACAATCTGCGTAAGTTCCAGATGGAGAGGTCAGCCCTTTCTGAATTAATGATTGAAGATATCACCGCAAAAACAATCCCTTTAGATTTTGCACGTCACCCGCGTATCCACAACTGCTGGCTGATCAGGAGGTCTTGTGCTGTTTCAGCTTGATCCACGTTTGGACAGTGATTGTATCTTTCTTGGGGATTTTGATCTGTCCCGTTTGTTGCTGATGAACGATGTGACCTATCCCTGGTTTATTCTTGTCCCCAGACGTCAGCAGGTCGAGGAAATATATCAGCTCAGCGACGCGGATCAGCAGCAATTGTGGCAAGAATCCAATTTGCTGTCGTGCTGGATGTCAAAATCCTTTCAATATGATAAACTGAATGTTGCGGCTCTGGGGAATATTGTCCGTCAATTGCATCTGCATCACGTTGGGCGGCGAATCGGTGATCCCACCTGGCCGGGGCCGGTTTGGGGGCAGCATGCGCCACAACCCTATTCAGCCGCTGCCAGCGATGAGATCAAACGGCAGGTCAGGAACGATCTGGCTGCACATATAGGAGATAAATCATGAAAAAAACTTTGCTGTTCTGGAGTGGGCTGTTGATCTTTCTGTTGCTCTCAGGATGTACGGTCACAACTCGTGAAGTTGGTTCGGATGAAAAGGTTATTTACGATGAGGGTTACCATTTCTCGGATAAGAAGGCGATTGTTGATGCTATGGTCAAATCGCTCCTATCCAAGCCTCCGTTATTAAGAGCCACTGATCGTCCGGTTATCATCGTCTACGGAATTGCCAATCGTACCGGTGAACATATCAGTACCAGTGCCATAACCGATGATCTGCGCCAGGCTCTGTTGAATACGGGACGGGTGCGTTTTATCAATAAGACTCAGCGTAAAAACATCGAACGGGAAACCAGTTACCAGTATGGTGGCAATGTTGCTGCTGAAACCCGAATTCAAAAAGCCCGGCAAATCGGGGCAAAATATATGCTGACCGGAACTCTTCGGTCGATTAAAAAGGATCAGCCGCGGCAGTTCCGATTAAAAAAGAAAACCTTGATGTATTACAGCCTGAATATGGAACTGACCGATCTGCAAACGGGACTTATCGAATGGGCTGACAGCACCGAGGTGATCCGTGAGGCATCTAAACCGTTCATCGGGTGGTGATACAAATTTACCGGGTATCCACTGATGCTGATTTCTCTGTTGCAAGCCGGGGCGGTTTTTTCCCGCCGACCCGGCTTCCGTTATCCTGTCCTGATTTTTCTGCTGCTTTGTCTGGGTGGTTGTGCCGGTCGCCTCAATAAAGCCAGTGCACGCTATTACGCGGGGCAGCCGCAGCAGGCCTTGGAACTGCTTGAACAGGGGGATCATCTTGGCAAGCGCAACCAGCTCTTGTTTCTCCTGGAAAAAGGGGTGGTCTACCACCAGTTAGGAAACTATCAGGAGAGTATTCGGCAACTGTTACAGGCTGCGCAGCTGATTGATCAATTTGAGATGCTCAGCGTCACTGAACAGGCCGGCTCACTGGTCACCAATGAGTGGATGACCCGCTATAAAGGAGAATACAGCGAGCGGCTTTGGGTTCACAGCTACCTCATGATGAATTACCTTCTGCTCGGGCAGTATGATGATGCTCTGGTTGAGGCCAAGCAGGCTCTTGAGCGATTGGAGAAACACCCAAAAGCTTTGCGGCGTGCTTATTTTACGCGTGCTCTGATTGCCCTCTGTTTCGCAAATCTGGCGGAGGATAATGATGCCTATCTGGTTTACCGTCAGCTTGCCAATGATTTGCCGAGTCCGGTCACGGTTGCTGCGGATATTGTCCGTTATGCGGATCGTTTGGGGATGGCTGATGAAGTGGAAAAATATCGATCATTTCTGCCGCGGAATCTTCCTGCCGGGGAAGCAGAACTGGTACTGTTTGTTGCCAACGGTCGAATACCAGAAAAACGCCCCGGCAATGTTGTCTTACCCCCTTCGATTCGCTTTGCTTTTCCCTATTATTCCAAGCAGACAACACCCAGACCAAGGATGACTATTCTACCGGAAAAATGGAAATCCCTGCCACCGGTTTCATCTGATCTGGGGACGGTCGCGCGTGATTCATTGGCCGCGCGTAAGACTCGTATTATCGCCAAGGAAACACTCCGGGTTGCAACCAAGGAAGCGATTGCCCAGTCGGTTGGCAATAAGAATGATGTCGCTGCCGAAGCGATTATGCGGGTGACCCTGTTTCTGCTTGAAGAACCGGACACCCGTTCCTGGCAGACTCTTCCCGGACGTTTAACCTTACTGCGTATTCCTTTGCCTGCGGGTCACCATAAACTACAGCTGAAGTTGAACTTTCCGGGGATTTACGAGCAGCATCTCATTGATCTACCGGAATTTGAGATCCGTCAAGGACAGCGGATGTTTCGGTCGATCCGCTATTGAGCTCCAGATGGTACGAGTTGAAGTAATTTTGTAGTAATCTCGGGACTGCCCCCAGTACCATCGGGGACAGTCCCGCTTTTGCTTAACCTTCAGTCTAACAACCTGATAGCCTGCAGCCTGTCTCTATTGTCGGGTCAGGGAGCGGTACCTGATCCGGTAGGGTTGGTCTGCTGCCTTGCCCAGCCGCCGTTTCCGATCCGCTTCATATTCTGAATAGTTCCCATTAAACCAGACCACTTGTGAATTTCCTTCAAAAGCCAGAATGTGGGTGGCGATCCGGTCAAGAAACCAGCGGTCGTGACTGATGACCACCGCGCAACCGCCGAAATTTTCCAGCCCTTCTTCCAGTGCTCGCAGAGTATTCACATCCAGATCATTGGTTGGTTCATCCAGGAGCAGCACATTGGCTTCTTCACGGAGCATTTTTGCCAGATGCACCCGGTTGCGCTCACCACCGGAGATGACGCTGACCTTCTTCTGTTGGTCGGAACCGGAGAAATTGAAACGAGCTACATAGGCTCGGGAATTGACCGACTGCCCACCAATTTGCAGGGTGTCCTGCCCACCAGTCACTTCCTCCCAGATGGTTTTACTTCCATCCAGGGTACGCTCCTGGTCAACATAGCCAAGCTGAACTGTATCACCAACTTTGAAATTACCACTATCGACCTTCTCTTGACCGGTAATCATCTTAAATAGAGTTGATTTGCCAGCACCGTTCGGCCCGATGACGCCAACAATTCCACCCGCAGGAAGGCTGAAACTGAGGTTGTCGATCAGCAGTCGATCACCAAATCCCTTGCTGACCTCTTTGGCTTCGACAACGACTCCTCCCAAGCGGGGACCGGGTGGAATATAGAGCTCGAGGGTTTTCTCTTTTTCCAGCCCGGCATTGCCGAGGAGTTTTTCGTAGGAATTAATCCGTGCCTGGGATTTGGCATGTCGACCTTTGGGTGACATGCGGATCCATTCCAACTCACGCTGCAGGGTCTGTTGGCGTTTGCTTGCAGATTTTTCTTCTTTCCGTAAACGTTCCTGCTTTTGTTCCAGCCAGCTGGAATAATTCCCTTTCCAGGGGATGCCCTGACCGCGATCCAGTTCCAGAATCCAGCCGGCAACATTATCGAGAAAATAGCGGTCGTGAGTGACGGCGATAACGGTTCCCGGATAGCGCTGTAAATGTTGTTCCAGCCACGCTACAGTTTCCGCATCCAGGTGGTTTGTCGGCTCGTCAAGGAGGAGAATATCTGGTTTTTGTAGCAAAAGCCGGCACAGGGTAACGCGGCGTTTTTCCCCACCGGAAAGAGTTTTAATCGCTGTTTCCGGGGCTGGGCAGCGGAGAGCTTCTTCCGCTAGCTCCAGCCGGGAATCAAGTTCCCAGGCGTCGGCAGCATCTAATTTGTCCTGCACATCTGCTTGACGGGTGAGTAATTTGTCCATGTCGCAGTCGGGATCGGCAAATGCGTTGTTGATTTCCTCAAACTCTGTCAGTAGATCAACGATCTCTTGCACTCCTTCTTTGACTGTTTCACGGACAGTTTTGCTCTCATCCAACTGTGGTTCCTGCTCCAGATAGCCGACACTATAGCCTTCAGATAGAACCGCTTCACCATTGAATTCGGTGTCAACTCCCGCCATAATTCGCAACAGAGTCGATTTGCCCGAGCCGTTCAGCCCGAGTACGCCGATTTTTGCGCCGTAAAAATAGGAGAGGGAAATATCTTTGATAATTGGCTGTTTGTTGTAACTTTTGCTGACACGCAGCATCGAATAGATGATTTTTTTTGTATCTTCACTCATGCTTGATCCTTGTTTGTTGAATTCAAAAAACTGTCGGAATTGCGCTTGTATAGCACCGGGATAAAGGTTGTCGCAAGGGTTGTTTATGATGCGGTATAGTTGCTGAAGTCGGCGTTTTTATCCAAATCACTGAGAATCTGGAGAAAGCTGTAGGTTAGCTGGGGATGAAGCTTGTTTCCGGCCAGATCCAGCATAATCGAGATAATCTGATCTGTTTCAAACGATTCTTCATAGGCACGGTGAGTTCGCATCGCATCATATGTATCGGAAATTGCTGTCATCTGGGAACAAATATGTTGTTGCCAGGGGTGAGCTGTTTTTGGGTAACCGGCATTGTCATAGCGCATATGATGCTCATATGCCGTAACAACAGCCAAGCGTGGAACTCCTGGAGTATTGAGGAGATACTCAGCTCCCAAACGGGGGTGTTGTTGCATGATCCGCCACTCTTTTTCATCCAGTTTTCCCGACTTACTCAGAATGTCAGGGGAGATGAACATCTTGCCGACATCGTGCAACATGGCAGCAATGCCAATGTCGTTGAGCAATTGTCCTTCAATCCCCAGAACCTTTGCCTGTGCCAGATTGAGCATACAGATATTGGTTGAATGGGTGTAGGTGTATTCATCTATTGAACGGAGTGGCGCGATCGCCATAAAGGAGTCACTTTGACTGTTGAATGCATCGACAAAGCCATTAACAATGTCAATAATCCCCGTCATCTCCAGCTTTTGTTTATTCCGTACCCTCTGGTAGAGATCCATGAAGCGGTCAGCTTCATACTCGGCAATATCTGCCAGATCCAGATGGGTTGACTCAGAATCTTTAAAGCGAATTTCAATCTGTCCAAAATGAATATTCTGGCTCCCTTTAATTTCAATCTGTTTATCCGCTGTTTTACTGAGGATAATGATCAGCGCAAGAAGCTCTTCAGCACAGACGTCGGGCTCTATTTGTAAATGGCTGATCCCGTTTCGGGTCAGGGATTCAATCAGGCGAGTCACTGCCAGATTTTCTTCAACGGGTTTGTTGGCAAAGATCAGTTGTTCTTCGATAACTTTCAAAGTGATATCGCTATGCAGGTTAAACAGCTGATGGAGGGTACTAATTGCCTGTTTGTTCAGGCGGAGAACCTGGCGGTGTTCAGGATGGTAGAGAGCTGCATTGGCTGCCGCGGTGGTCAGGAGTCTGATCAGTTTCTGCATGTGGTTATCTTGATGACTGATCATTTTCCCCTCCGGGCAAAGTCCTGGCGCTGCTGGATTGCCAGCTTGGCAAGTTGTTTGTGTTTCCCCTTCGTAAATTCATTGAGTAGCTTTTCTGTCGAGGGATCAGGGAATAACGCCAGATTCTGGAAGATTTCTGTTTGCAGTTGCTTGATCCGGTGTGAAACAAGTAACCCCTGTTTCTGGAGGATACGGCGCAGAATTGGCAGACTATCTTTATTCCCGATCCGGGTCAGAGCCTTGACGATTTGTTTTTTGAATTCCAGCTCAGTGTCATTTGTTGGGTCATTCCCCAGATTTTCATGCAGAACGGAGAGGACTGTCGGGTCTCGACTGAGATCCGCAATCTGTATGGCCGAAAGACGTGCCTCAGGATCTTCATTTTTTAACTCTTTGAGGAGCTGCCGATTTGCCGTCGCTGGATTACAGTAAAACAGGTTTCGCAGCACTTCAAGACGCACCTTCGGGTGTGGATGTCCGATGAGCTGATGGATGATTTTGATGCTATTGGGATTCAGATCTTTTCCTAGAATAATCAAGAGGTTACGCACCAGATACCAGCGTTTGTCCTTGAGGGATCGCACGATCATCTGCTGAGCATCTCCGCCAATTCCTTCAAGGATCTGCATCCACAGTTGTCGTTCAGACCATTTTGGAGCGAGCCCTAAATATTCGATCACCAGTTCACAATAGGGCTCCCCGACAGCAATAATATAATCGACTATTTCCTGATGCTTTTCCTCCCCCCAAAGATCAATCCCATCCAGAACTTCTGACATGAAAGTGGGTTGGGCGTGGCTGGATAATACTTTCTCGTTGAAGATACTCGCGGAAGAATTGCCATCATACAGGTACTTGGCCCAATTTAAGTGGATTGCACGCAGATTGACAAAGTCACCTATATCCAGAAAATAGCGGGACAACTCAAGGAGATTTTGTTGGATTGATTCTTCCTGCTCAGGATCACACTGTTTGTGCAGTATTTCAAAAATGATTGCGGCACAATTTTGTTCAGTCGATTGGGTTTCAATTTGAGCTTTTAGTTTCTCCTTTTCTTCATCAGGAATACTCCCGACAACGTTGTTACCGAGGATATTATACATTGCCGCCTGATAGTTATCCGGCATATACAGATCCTGTTTTTCCTCACTAAACAAGACGTCAAGACGCGCTCGTACCATATCTTCTGAAAGGGGAGCGGCCTTTGACTTAATATTGTGATGATATGTCGAGTTTTGTGAATTTGCCAGATTATTGATCAAACCAAACAACCGCGAAGATAGATTAAGCTCCTGCCGATTTTTTCCAGCAATCGCATTCTGTAAAAGGTGAGGAGGGATTTTCTGCAGAATATCAGGAGCGGCATCGCGATGCCGTTCGAGGGCATGAAAAGCACTATTGAGAAATTCCTGCTGTGCAGCGGGGGATAATTGCTCAAGCAGTGAAACGAGATGTTTGTCATTTTTTGTTTGTGCTTGTGACTGCTGAGTTTGTTGGATACTGTTTTCAATAAATCGACCGATGGATTGGGATGATTGTTGTCGCTCAGTCTGGTTGCCAACGAGTCTTTGATTGAATATCTCCGCAATAGTATTCAACTCATGAGATGATACAGAATCCCCGAAATCAAGGTTACCGTTGTGCATTCCATGGAGAAAGCTTTCCCATAATTGGTCTCTTTTTGAAATTTTTTTTTCGGAGAAATCAGGATTGGCCTGGAAGGCGTCATAGTCAATTGGAATGACTGAAATATGATGAATCTGCTGTTGTTCAAGGAGCTTTTCAAAGCCGCCAAAAGATTCTATGCTATTTCGATCGGAACGGAGCAGTTGGTTGAAGCGGATCAATTCAGCATCTTTCAAGCCGCTATGGAAACTGATTGACGCGATTCCAAGTCCAGAGAAATATCTAGCAAATTCCTGATTGGTTGGATCCTCTTTATCCAACCAAAGTTGTTCAAAGAAAAGAGCATCGGGGGCAATACCCAGGGTGATAACCGGTACAGAGAGAAATAACTCCTGCAGAATATCCAGAGTGCTGTTAACACTGGTTACAATTTGCGGATGTTCCGGAGGATAGAGCGACAACTTTCGCCGGGCTATATTCAGTTGTTGCAAAAAGGCTGTTAATAGTGGTTTATCCAGATCCGGAGCCGAGTTATCTGTCAATTTTTGATCCACATATCCCCCGTAAGTCGGTTCGAAATGTCAAACATTGACCGAGTATAACAGGTTTTGGGGATTTTTTGGTGGCTGAGAAAGGATAAAGAGGGGAGCCCTGTGTTGCAATTGTCCCGGTTTGGTGTTAAATTTCGCGCCGTGAAGATAATAAAATTTCTGCGAATATCTGCCTGCGTATGAGCCCCAGCAAACATTTTGATGTTGGTGATGCGGCTCTGGCTGCTCAACTATTTGGCCAGCAGAACAAGCATCTTAAACTGATAGAAAAAAAGCTTGGCATCCGCCTTGGTAGCCAGGGAACCACCATCCATCTGTCTGGTGAGCCCGCTCAAGTTCATGTTGGTTATCGCCTGCTTGAGGAGCTGTGTCTCTTAATGCAGGATGATATGCCGATTTATCCTCCTGATATCGATTATGCAGTCCGGATTCTTTCCTCTGATTCAACCACATCTTTAAAAGATATCTTTTGCGATACGGTTTTTATTTCGACTCGCAACAAGATGATTGCCCCCAAGAGTCTGGCGCAAAAAAGCTATATTGACAATATTCGGGAAAATCACGTCGTTTTTGGTATTGGCCCGGCTGGAACTGGCAAGACTTATCTGGCAATGGCAATGGGAGTTGCGGCATTGATGCGCAAGGAAGTCAGCCGTATTATCTTGGTTCGTCCGGCAGTTGAAGCAGGTGAGAAACTTGGATTTCTCCCTGGAGATTTGACTGAAAAGGTGAACCCGTACTTGCGACCACTTTATGATGCTCTTTACGACATGCTTAGTCTGGAAAAAGGTCAGGAACTCCTGGAAACGGGTGTTGTCGAGGTTGCACCATTAGCTTTTATGCGTGGCAGAACTTTAAATGATGCTTTTGTTATTTTAGATGAAGCGCAAAACACGACAACTGAACAGATGAAAATGTTTCTGACTCGTCTAGGGTTCGGGAGTAGAGCGGTTATTACCGGTGATGTGACCCAAACAGATCTGCCGCATGATCGACAGTCTGGATTGTTGCATGCGATAGAAGTGCTGAGTGATGTTGCTGGAATTTCTTTTACCCATTTCAGTGACGTAGATGTCGTCCGTCATCCTATCGTTCAGGCTATTGTGCAGGCATATCAGCGGGCTGATCGCCAGAATATTTAAGTTGATGCACGCAGACAGCTAATTTTAGTATTTTGAGGAACTATGATCAAAGAAGAAAAAGATAAATCGTTGCAGAGTTATCACGCGACCAATAGCGGTGGGGTTCAGGGCTTGCGTAATCGGAGTCAACCCCGTTTGGGAGGGTGGTTACTTGTGCTGGTTGCTATTCTTTTGACTCTGATCATTGTGCCAAAAGGGGGGCTGATCCCCGATTATTATGCTCCGGGAGATATTGCTACCCGGGATATTAAATCACCACGTGATCTGTTGGCGGAAGATATTCCGCTGACCCAGGCAAAACGTGATGAAGCGGAAAATGCTGCCCCGGTTATTTATGCTCTGGACACAACTTCCGGCACTCAGGCAATCGAACGGATTCGTCAAGGGCTGGGATTATTGCTGGAACATCAGAATGATATTGAAAGTTTAAAAGCAAAAGATTTTTTACTGCAATTACAGGCAGATTTTGGCGTTCCGCTAACGACTGAGGAGTTTCAGCCGCTACTTAATTTATCTCTTGATCAAGATATTGCAGCTTTAATTGAAAACCTGCTGGCACCGGTCTTTAACCAGCCAATTGTGGCTAATTTGCAAGCTTTTGCTGCTGATCGAGATCGGGGTCTTGTCGTCGTTGAACGCAGTAGCGGGAAAGAATTAGAGCCGCAACGATTTGCCCAAACCGTTGGTTTGAATGATGCTCTGCTCCAGGCTAAATCTCAGCTGGCATTGATTCCTGGAATAACTTCAATTCAGCAACAGACATTGCTGAAGTTGGTGCAGCAACAATTGCGCCCTAATTTGAATTTTGATCAGCAGAAAACTGAGCAAGGACGTCTCGAGGCACGAGCGCAGATTGCCCCAGTTTTGTTTCAGGTAAAAAAAGGGGAGATGGTGGTTCGGGAAGGGGAGCGGGTGAGTGCCGATCAAATTCTCAAACTGCAAGCAATCCGAACATCGGGTCGTGATACTCGTAACATCCAGACAGCTATAGGCCTACTCATTTGTTCCTTGCTGCTGATCTATGTTAGTTTTTATTTTGCCCAACATAATATCAGTAAGTTCCGCCCGGATTCTCGCGATTTACTATTTCTTGCTAGCGTATTTCTTGCTCTGTTTATCCTGATAAAAATATCAATTTTTATCGCAGCGGGGATGGGAAATAATTTTGCCTATATTGACTCATCGGCCTATTTCTACGCGATTCCTTTTGCGCTAGGTGCCATGCTGGTACGCATTGTCCTTAACTCTGAAACAGCATTCTTGTTTGCTGTTTGTGGGGCAGTGTTGGTCGGAATATTGTTTGGCAACAGTCTTTTGATGACACTTTATGTGCTGATCGGTAGTCTGGTCGGTGCGCATGGGGTTCGTTATTGCCAGAAGCGGACAACTCTTTATCGAGCCGGTGTCTGGATCGGGCTGGCAAATATGGCTCTGCTTATTGGTTTCCATTTTTTGACGGGTCGCAATTTTGAGCTGCAACTTCTGTGGAAACTTGGTTTTGGTTTCTTTGGTGGGTTGGCCAGCGCAGTTATTGTTAACGGAACGGTTCCGCTGGTAGAATCATTTTTCAAGTACACGACCGATATTAAATTGCTGGAGCTGGCAAACATGAATGCGCCGATTTTACGGCAATTGATGATTGAAGCTCCTGGAACCTATCACCATTCTATTCTGGTCGGGAACCTGGCCGAAGCTGCGGCTGAGGCTATTCACGCCAATCCATTGTTGACCCGGGTCGCTGCTTACTATCACGATATTGGAAAAATTAAAAAGCCCCTCTACTTTATTGAAAATTCGGGGGGACAGCGCAACAAACATGATAAATTGGCTCCCTCGATGAGCGCCCTGATTCTTACATCTCATGTTAAAGATGGGGTGGAGTTGGCTCGCGAGCATAAATTGGGTGCGGAAATAATTGAGATTA
>Ga0256840_1002265_pt1 | contig 17155 bp, 18 predicted proteins | sample 355202metaG_FD_185969 | JGI IMG/M metagenome (GOLD analysis project Ga0256840, IMG submission 185969) | Hydrothermal vent microbial communities from Mid Atlantic Ridge, Atlantic Ocean - 355-202 | ecosystem: Environmental > Aquatic > Marine > Hydrothermal vents | place: Atlantic Ocean: Mid... | reverse complement strand
CTATCACACCTTGGGAGAAAACACTTCTTCCTGTGATTGAGAAAGCGATACAAGAAGCAAATATCGGTGTGAACCCAAACAATGATGGAGACTTCATTAAACTCTTTTTCCCACCAATGACTTCAGAACAAAGACAAGAAATTGTCAAACAAGCCAAAGGTATGGTTGAACATGCAAAAGTCTCTATCAGAAATGTAAGAAAAGACAGCAACGATAAAATCAAAAAGCTTGAAAAAGACAAAGAGATTAGTGAAGACGAATCTAAAAAAGCGCAAGACCAAGTACAAAAAATTACAGACGAGTATGTTGCAAAAGTAGATGAAACTTTTAAAACTAAAGAAGCTGACATCCTTAAGGTATAGGCATGAATGTAGAACTAGTCTATAAGGACGCCAATGCTCTTCTCGATGGGCATTTTCTTCTAGCAAGTGGTAACCACTCTAGCCGTTACCTCCAGTCTGCTAAGGTCATGGAGTACCCTAAAAAAGCTGCTTTACTTACCGATGCTCTAGCTACAATGATACATGATGCAGGTATAGAGGTTGATACTGTCTGTGCCCCTGCACTTGGTGGGGTACTGACAGGCTATGAGCTTGCACGCTCACTAGATGTACGTTCTATTTTCGTAGAAAAAAAAGATGGGGGAATGGAGCTTCGCCGTGGCTTTACCATAGCAAAAGATGAAAAAATCATTATTTGTGAAGATATTATTACTACTGGTGGTTCTGCACTCAAAGCTGCCAAAGCCATAGAAGCCTTGGGTGGGAAAGTGGTTGCCTTTGCGTCACTTGCCAACAGAGGTTTTTGTAAACGTGTAGGAGGGAATGATACTGCTAAGGCAGAATGTGCCTTACCTGAGAACATACCTCTTTTTGCTCTTGATGATTTCACCTTTGAAATGTATGCTCCTGAAGAATGTCCCCTTTGTAAAGAGGGTAAGTCTGAGGCTATTAAGCCGGGGAGTAAGAGCTAAAGCTTTTATAGTGGTGCATTAAAATGCACCCTACACTACTCTCCACACCAAAGCACACTCTTCAACATCTATATCGGTCTTTCGTGGCTTCATGGTATAGCTTTCTATTTCACAAGTGTCTACATTGTACTTTTCATTGATTTCATCTATTTTATCTTCCAGTTCATACTCTAAGGCTTCGATGTCTTCTTCTATGGCTACCATGCGTTCTTCTGCACGGCTCATGTCGCCACGTTCTTTGAGTATCTTACTGCCTTTGCTTACGGCTCTACCTATCTTCGTCGGGCTACTTTTTCCAAAGAGTGCTCCCAGTACTGCAATACCTGCTTCAATCATGGAAGAGGTTGAGTCTGATGACTCTTTTTCTACACGCTCCTTAGCTCGGCTTAGTCTGGTTAAAAGCGTTTTCTCTTTTTTACCATAGCGTTCTTGTAACTTGTCTATTTCAGTCTCTTTTTTGTCATCTAAAATATCTTTGAGGCGTACAGTAAAATCTGATAAAGACTCTTCTACCTTGGACTCTAGTTTAGGGGATTTACAACGCATGAGCTCTATGTCTTGTGTACGGTAAAGCGTATCTTTTAGTTCCCGTATGGCACTTTTGAGTCCTTTATCTTTTACTACCACATCTGGAAGTATCTGAAACTTTGCATCAGAAGGTGGGGTATGTGGATAGTTTTCAAAACGCTCCTCTTCTTCACGGGCCTCTTCCCAGTCTATCGTACGTTGCATTTTCTCCAAAGGCAAAGAGAAAACAATCTCTCTGCTCTCGTCGATGCCTTTGCGCTGGCTGTAAAAGTGTACACTTGCTCTAGCCCCTAGTGTTGCCGTAAAACTTTTGGACTCTGTCGTATCTGGTTCAAAATATTGAGGGATGGAGTCATCTATATGCTGATAGCTCTCCAAATCTGTACTTTTTTGATTCAAACGCTCTACACTCTCTACTTCAATGTTTTGTGCCTCTTTTTGGCTTTGCATCAAAGTGGCAATTTCATCACGCTTGAGTGGACCTTTGAGATAAGAGAGTACCCAACGTGTGGTAAAAAGTCGAATATCGTCTAAATGTGCAGACTTCAGAAAGAAGGTACGTTTTTTCAAATTTGCCAATAAAGTTTTTATTTCACTCTTGCTATAACTCGCACCAATCTTACCCCCTAGTCCATCGATAACACGCTCAATGTCTTGACTGGTCTGTAACCTACCAATGAACCACGTTCCGATGTTAGACAGCCCTTTATAGTCCAAGTCTACAGGGTTTTGCGTAGAGAGTACTACACCCACACCAAATGCACGTGCCTGCTTAAGCAACAAGAGCATAGGCTCTTTACTTGGTGGGTTTTTTGTAGGTGGGAAGAAACCATAAATCTCATCCATATACAAGAGTGTTTTTAAGGCAGAAGTACCACTTTGTCTACGCATCCATGCAATATATTTATTTAGTAAAAGTGTCACAAAGAACATACGCTCATCATCATTTAAATGGCCAATAGAAAAGATGGATACTTTTGCTTTGCCTTTGTCATCATAGAGTAGTTTTTGTATATCTAGTGTGTCTCCTTTAAGCCATAAAGAGAAGGATGGGCTGGCAAGAAGTGCATTAAACTTTGTTGCCAACTTAAAACGTGCAGATTGTGGGTAGAAATCTTCTAAAGGGAGTACCCCTATTTTTTTAAAGCTAGGATTGATGACTTTACCGATGAGTGTTTCTATGCTCAAAGCATCGCCTGCTAACCATGATTTTGTAATGATTTGTGCAAGCAAGATGTATTCTTTGGACTCTAGTGGGTCTGCCTCTATACCTATGAGCGAAAGCAGAGAGGTTGTTGTACTTTTAAGCGTGGAGGAGAAGGTATCACTGTCTTCCATCACTTCTGAAGGAGGTGACTCTAACGACGACATCACATTGATAGCAACCCCTGCGGAAGAACCTGGCGTATAGATGGTTTTTTCAACGGCTTGAAGCTTTGCTGCGCGCTGGGGTGTTTGCCCCCATGATTCAATACCCTCTTTCCACATCGTAGAAATCTTCTTTGCATAACTTTGAACATCTTCTTCTTTTGATTTGGCTTCATCGGCCACCCATGGTTCAAATGCTTTAGCTGAAAAACTGGCATCTACCAAACACAGGTTTCCCATATCGCCTTTGGGGTCGATTATAATGGAAGGGATGTTGTCAATCGCAGCTTCTTCTATAATGCCTACCCCTAGCCCTGTTTTACCAGAACCCGTCATACCAATAATCGCTGCATGTGTCGTAAAGTTTTTATTTTTCAGTAAAGTTAATGCTTCGGTAGCATCCATCGTCTCTTTATCTATATCTTTTCCCAGATAAAACAGTCCTAATTTTTCGTACGTCTCTTGCATGGTTATCCTTTATTAGCCTTGTGATGTTGTTTGCTGAACCGGTCTGTTTGGATTTTTTCTTTGAAGTTTTCTATTCGTAGCCTTTTTAAGAGGTTTCTTCTTTTTGATTTTTTTTACTAGAGGTTTACTAATTCCTTGTATCATAAAAGTAATGGGGTTTTTTCCTTTTTGTTTTAACAAAACAAGAACTTTATCTTTTTGATGATATACATCAAACACTTCAATACCTTTCATTACAGTATCAATCTCAACACGATCTTCAAAACGTGTGGGTAAGGTATAATCATTCCCTTCAACTCGTACCAATGCATTCTCTTTTTTTAGGATAACCCAACACACTCTTGCCAAAGGAAGTGCATACAATGAATTTTTTGTTTCCTCAATACATATTCTACTAAATTCATCTCTTTTGATACTAATATTGCCATCAGAGCTAACTATATCCAAATACAACATTTTACTTGCTCTTGTAATTTTTTTAGATTTTTCTAAATAATGAAGTAGATGAGTATTTGAATCTCGTAACATAGAAACTGTTGAGAATAATGCAACAATAACAATGCCTAGCAGTCCTATAGAAATAAGAACTTCAATAAGGGTAAAAGCTTTTTTCTGAGTATAAGGGATAGCCTTCATACTATCCGTCCATAATCCCAACACGTACAGCTTCTTCATAGCTGGTTTCTCCTGCTATCAGCATATTTCTAAGCTTATCTGCAATGGTAGCCATACCATGCTTTTTCATGGCATCACGTACTTGGTGATCATTAAATCCATCTTTCATCATTTCTTTAACTGCATCATCAATAATAAAAAGTTCTGCAATTGCCTGTCTGCCTTTATATCCTGTAAAATCACACTCTTTGCAGCCTGCGGCTTTAAAGTATATCTTGTCTGTAGGCAGATTGATTTCGTCCATCGTTGCAGGCGCAAGCATAGTGGCTTCTTTACAATGTACACAGAGTTTACGTGTCAATCTCTGCGCAAGTACACCTAAGAGAGTGGAAGAGATAAGGAAGTTTTCTATCCCCATATCCATCAGTCTGGAAAGTGAAGAAGTAGCATCGTTCGTATGTAATGTTGAAAGCAAGAGGTGACCTGTTAGTGCAGAACGAAGTGCGATATCTGCCGTTTCAGAATCTCTAATCTCTCCAACCATTATAATATCTGGATCTTGTCTTAATATAGATCTTAATCCAGCAGCAAATGTAAGACCTACTTTGGTGTTCACCTGTATTTGAGAAATATTATCCGCATTATACTCTACTGGATCTTCTACTGTAATAATATTTTTATCAGGTGTAGCAATATGTTGTATGCATGCATGTAAAGTAGTAGATTTACCTGAACCTGTAGGTCCTGTTACAAGTATCATACCATGTGCATGATTTAGAAGCTTATACAAATCATTAGTGATATCTTCAGTAAAACCCAAAGATTCAAGTGTAGGAATATGTTCACTTTGTGACAAAATACGCATCACAACGCGCTCCCCATGATACGTAGGAAGAATAGAAACTCTAACATCAATATTTTTCCCAGATATACTCAATTGAGTACGACCATCTTGTGGAATACGTTTTTCGGATATATCTAAATTCGAAATTACTTTTATACGGTTAATAACTAAAGAAACAATATTTTTTTCCAAGTCAAGATGTTTTTTCAATGCACCATCCATACGTAAACGTACTTCACCTTTACGTTCACCACTTTCTATATGAATATCACTTGCACCTTTTTGTAAGGCTTGAAAAAACAGTGAATTAACCAGTTTGATAATAGGGGCAGAATCTTCACTAGAAAGTAAATCTTGAGAGTTACGTATAAATTCGAGCAAATCACCTTCAACTTCTATTAACTCATCAGAAGTCGTTGCCATTTCTTCAAAATCTGAACCTGTCTGAATCTCCAAAAATTTATTTTTAAGACGTTCAAAACTTTCTTTATCTACAATTGTAATAGGATAATCTAATGCTAATTTTGCAAAATAATTTAATGCATCACCTAAAGTTTCACTTTCTACAATACAAGTTTTTTTTTCATCCAGCAAAGAAAAAAGAAGCGAGTGCTTTATTGCAACCTTATGATTTATTTCCTCTTCCCATAACGGTTCAAGGTTTACGTCTTGAAGCTGAGGGAAATACATTATAATCTGTCCTTGGCTACATAACCACTTGAAACAGAAGGAACGCTAGGATTTCGATGTATACGATTACTCGCTTTTTTATTACCTGTTATTGAAAAAAATGAATTACTACTCTTTTTGAACTTTTTATCTAAATTTTTTTCAACAATTTCATTATATTTTACTTGTACTTCTTCCAATTCAGATAACATTTTTTTAAGATATATTAAGTCAGCACTTTTTCTTACAATATAAGGAGTAAGATAAATAACAACATTTTGTTCTCTCTCTACTCCAGATTTATATGTAAAGAAGATATCACCAATAATAGGAATATCTCCCAAATATGGAACTTTAGAGTCTCCATTCCCACCAACACGCTTAATAAGCCCTCCCAATATGATGGTTTCACCATTTTTAACAATAGCATTTGTTTTTACAGTACGCTTTGTCGTCGTTGGTCGATCTGCAATTTGTTCAGTGGAGGGATCTAAATCTTCTATTTTTACTTCAACTTCAAGTGTCACCTGGTTGTTACTAGAAAGTCTAGGTTTAACCCCTAAAGTAAGTCCAATATCCTCTCTAGAATAATTATTGACGATATTCGAAGTACCTGTAGTTGATTGTTGCCCTTGTGTTAAAATGGACATCGTCTGACCTACATAAATAGAAGCCTCTTTATTATTTGTACAAAGGATAGAAGGTTCAGATAAAAGATTTGCTGCTCCATTTTTCTCTAACAAATCAAGCTGAGCGCCTAAAGCAAATACTTTATCGGTAGCACCAAATGTAAATGATGGATCAGTTGTTGTAATAGCATTACCATTATTATCCAATTGTGTTGTAGTGCTACTCGTATTTAAAAAATTTAAAAGATCTGGAGAAATCTGTAATGCAGAAGCACCCATATTGCCCGCAAATGAAAAAAGTCCGTCAGAGGTAATAGCCCCTCCATTTAAACCATATTTAAGACCTATTTGTGAAGCCAAACTTGTATCAATTTCTACAATTTTAGCTTTGACATACACTTGTACTTTTGGAATATCAATTTTTCGTACTGTTTCTCGAATATTTTTTATTTGTTCCCCTGTCGCAAGCAAAATAAGGGCATTCCTTTCTGCATCCGAAACCACCATTGCTTTACTTGGTGGTTTACCTCCTTTTTTAGGTGCTTTCATTGCTACTGAATTCATTTGTGAAATCAATTTAGAAAGTATTTTTTCCATCTCTTCTACATTAGAATTTTTAAGTCTAATGACATACATTTTTTGTGTTTGATCTTCACCCTCAATGTCCAATTGTCTTATATATTTTATCATACGATTGTTATTAATCTTTTTACCCACCAATATAATAGAATTGGTTGCTTCATCTTTAAAAATATCTACTTTTTCACTTTCAATTGTTTGAGGGAAAAGTTTTTTTGCCATATTTTGAGCATTGGTAAAAACATCTTTTACAGATGCATTTTTAAGTTTAAGTACTACTGATTTTTTGTCTCCACGCTCTTCAACAGCTTTAATAATTTTAGCTATTGAACGGAGTGTTCGTGGATAAGCAGTAATCGCCAATACGTTATTTTCTTTAAATGAAATAACCTTGGCACTTTTATGTAATAATGGCTTTATTTTGGCACGGATGACTGCTGCATTAGAATTTCGAAGAGGAAACATTACTGTTTTCATTGTATCTCCATCAATAGTGGAAGTTACAGGAAGCCCCTCTCCTGCTGCATTATTAGATTTGACAACTTTATAATACTCACCTTGATCAATTATCGTAAATCCTTTCCCTTCCAAAATAGAATTTGCCAAAGAAAATAGCGCACTTTTTTTAATTGGTGCTTGAGAAATAAAGTTGATTTGTCCTTTTAAATCTCCTTCAATCAAAATATTTTTATGTGTAATTTTTGAAACCATTTCTACAAAATCTTTTACTGAAAGATTGCGAAAGTTCACATCTACTGTTTCTTCTTCAGCATTTAATCCTAGTGTACTCAAGATTAACACACTTAATAGTATTTTAATTAATTTCATATTCTAACTCCATTTCTTCTTTTCCTCTTTGAATCACTAAAGAAGCATTTTCCATAGTTCCTAAATTTTTATAGAAATTTAATGCTGCATTATAGCTAGTTATCTCTTGCCCATTGATAGATTTAATAATATCACCACGTTTTATACCTAATTTGGCAAATGGTGTACCACTTCTTACAAAAGTGATTTTAAACCCTGCCAAATCATTACCATTTTTTACTTCACCAATACCAATATTTTTATAAATATCCTTCATATGTGTAGCATAATGTTCTAACAAAGATCGGTCAATTAATTTATGATCACCAGCATCAATAATATCACCACTTACCGTATCATTTTTTATTTCATTCGTTACTTTAGATATATTCTTATGTATCTTTGCTGTGTCTTTTGAGAAAGTTTTAGATTTTATTAACATAATCTTATAGGTTTTATCAGATTTTTTAAATGTAGCAAAATTCTGTCCTGCACCTTCTAAAATAAATCCTTTCACTTCATCACCTCGACTAAGTACTTTAGTTTTATTGTTATACTCTATGGTAACAACGGTAGCATCTTTGGCATTATAAATAGCCAAAAGAGTAATATCTTTAATGCTTCCAGAAATTATTTTTTGAGCTACAGGTTTGATAATTTTTTTAGGCGCGGGCGCTTCATTCGGCGTAAGTTTGACACGATAATATAATGTTTTAGATTTTTCCTCTTTGTCGTGATCTATATCTATAGCAGTTAACCATGATATTTCTATTATAAACCATAGTATTTTTATTGCAAGAAGAACCATCAAAAATATTATAGTCAATTTAAATATTTTTGGCTTAAAAAGATTTTTCATAAAACCATCCTTTTTTGCCTTTTTGCAAAAACATTTTTACTTTACTTATCTCTTTGGGTTCAACAAAATCTAAATGTACCTTTTTAGATAACAAAGATATATTTCCTTTTATCAAACCAAAAGAACCATTTGCATCAAGAGAAACTTTCAGTGGAGAAAGAATATTATGATGCATAACTAAGTTATCTATACTTTCTGGTATTTTATCTTTAAATAAATCATCTACTACAATATCCTCTATTTCTATATTTGTATAAAATAACAAAGTAAAGCATGTAATTTTTTTTACATGTGCCATATAAATACCTTTTACGTATATATCCAAATCATCAATATTTAAAGAGAATATCCCTTCCTGTATGTTACGTTCGTTTATTCTAATATCTTCTTTATCCAAAGCTTTTTCAACGGCATAATATAGTTCTGATTTAGGCATCAATATCAAAAAACCTAACCAAACTATGAATATAAAAAATAATATTTTTTTTACCATTTGCATTTTAGCTCCAAGTTATAAGATTTATCTAATAATTCTATATTAAATTTCTCAATAATTACTGCTGTATTTAAAGTTTTAGAAACAACTTTATTTAATTCGGTTGCAGTTAAATTTTTAAAGCTTGCTTTTACTTTTTTTCCTTCTTTTCTCCAAATTACTTTAGAAGGAGGTACCAGTATTTTCAATTTTTCAATTTTTTTAGTTGTTTTTTTATCTGCCCAAACTTTTTTAAGAGCAATTAGTTCTTTAAGATCATTTAAGGATTGTATCTCTTCTTGTAAAGTATTTTTTGCCATATGAATATGATGTTGTTTATAAAAAAAACTTGAAATCATAAAAATGAAAGCAAAAAAAGCAATCAATTCATTTTGATATCGTTTCCAATTCATAAGACACCTTCTATTTGTAAATTATTTTTTTCTACTGGCAAGACTACATGGAATTTTTCTTTTTGGGCAAGTTCTTTTAATTTTTTAACAATGGAAGCATCTTCACAAGCAAAAACTACATGGAATTTTTTATTATCCATTTCTAAAGAAACAAGCTTTACACCCTTAAATATCATTGTTGAAAATATTTTTACCAAATTACGTTTTTTACGCTCTTTTTGATCTATATTTTTATATTTTTTACTTATATTTTTTCGAGTATATGTACTTTGCAAAGCAGGATACTTTTCAAGAAGAAGATTCATCTCTTTTTTGATGATATGGCTATCTTCACCATAACGCGAACCTTCGATAATAAACATAAATGAAAACAATATAAAAAATAAAGAAAGATATAGAGATTGTTTTGTAGTTAGAAATGAATTGGAAGTTCCTATACTAATTCCACTTTTAGGACGATTATGTTTTTTTACCGTACTTACGGTACGTTCATCCTTTAAGGCTGTTAGAGGCACAACCACTGCCGTACCATTCAAATTTACCAATGCTTTTTTATCATCTAATACTATAGGTACATTAAAGGACTCAACCATCTGTTCTGCAAAATAAACTTTTGAAATATACTCTATATTAATATTTTTAGAGATTAAAAATTTTTTAATCTCTTCCATATTGTAAGCAATAAAAAGCCATTTATCATCATCTTTACTTACAAAATATTCATATCCTTCTGTACTTTCCAATAAGCCATTGAAAAGAGAAGAAGCTATACGTTTTGCTTGATAGGTATATTGTACAGGTAATGATTCACGTTTTACTGTGTAAAATTCTGGTGTTAAAATAATATCAACAGGGGCTGTTATGTCTGTAGCATTCATATTTGAATGCACAAGAACAAGTGCCTTAGTGTTTTCCATAAAATTCAAAATATTTTGCCTCTCCTTCAATATAATCAAATGTAAATCGATATCTATCTCCATCTACATTATATGTAACATTACACATAGACTCTCCCAAAAAACCATCACCCACAAGTAATGATTTTTTACTATTATAGTCAGCACCATTGTTAAGTACAAAATCTTGTAACGAGCTTTTTGGATAAGTACTGTACCATTCACGTACGCTAGCTACATCAATATCAAACAAAAAAGATATAAGCTCCGGAGTACTATATTCTGCATCTATTTTTTGTGCTTTTCTAGAAAAACTAAAATATTTTTTCCAAGGGATAGTTCCCACTTTTAAATCATCTACTTCTAACTGATACCGACTCAAAATTTCAGAAAACTGTTGATAAGATATAATACCTTTTTTTTGCCTAAGTCTACTTTGTGCTTTACTAATATATTTTTTATTTATCGAAATTTCTTCAAGTAACATTTCTCTTAATCTATCAATATCTTCCAAACTATACTCTTGTGCTAAAGTTTCAAATAATCTATTAGCTTCTTGATATTGCATATATTCAGTGGTACTATTTTCCTTACTTAACCAATTGATATTAATACCATGTGCTATGGGTTCACACTTTAAACTCATACTAAACCTACCATTATCTGATTGTAATGGTAGAGAGGAACGATACAGTTGCTTAAAAAGCTCCTTTTTATCCTTAAAGCGATTAAATAGCCTTACGATATCACTATAATAAACATCAGCTTGAATAAGCGCTTTTGTTGTATCGGCATCTTCTTTTACTTCATCAAAGTAACTTAATAAGACCATTGTTAATGCTATAACTACAGACAATACAGAGAGGGTAATAATCAAGGCAAAGCCTTTTCTCTGCAGTGTACGACTAGTTGATATATTGGTTTTATCCATCTAAAAGCTCTATTCAAGTAAAATTAATCCAAATATTATACCTAAGGAATATAAATGCACCACCATACAAAATTAAGAGCTGGTTTTTCCCTCATCGAATTACTCATTGTTATTGTTATACTTGGGGGGCTTGTTGCCGTAGTTGCTCCAGGGCTCATGGACTCCGCAGATCAAGCAAAACGAGATACTGTCTGTCTCAAAATGAATGATCTTAAAAAACGTCTTGATATGTTTAAACTTGATAATGGTGTATATCCTGATACGGAAGAAGGGTTTGAAGCCCTTTTATCAAACCCTGATGCAGATAAATATCCAAATTATCGTGCGAAACCTTATTTGAAAAAACTTCCAAAAGATTCTTGGAAAACACCATTTGTTTATATTAATAAAGGTGATGATGTCGAACTTATCTCTTTTGCATCAGATAGACAAGAAGGTGGAACAGAAGGTGGGACAGATATTCTTTTCAGCCATTGCAATAAATAGATGATTTTACATATACCTACAATGAAGAAATGGCATAAAGGGTTCACACTTATAGAACTTCTTATTGTCATACTTATCGTAGGTATAGTTTACTCGTTAGGATTTTCGGGTATTGAATTAGGTAAAACTAAAGCTAAGGCATTAACCCCATTAAATCTCAAAGAAACTATTGTAAAATCTGAGTGGTTTGATGGCCATGCAACGCTTCTTTGTATTAATAAATGTAAAACATGTTATTTGCGTAAAGATATCAATTCTCCTTTCCAAGCATATTCGAATGCTATCGACCTTTCAAATATTACGGCATACACTCTTGATGCACGTAATGATTTGGTAGAAATTGAATACGAAAGATATGATGATAAAAAAATTTGTTTGAAAATGGACTTCTACACGAATGGAAGTAGCACTCAAATTATTTTAAAAAATAATAAAGCGAGCTATTTTTTACCTGCTTATTTTGCAGAAGCAAAAACCTTTGAAACTCCAGAAGATGCCAAAGAGTATTGGCTTAGCCATAGCCAACTTCTTTCAGATAGTGGAGACTTTTATTAACTATGCACACTTATACTCACACAAAATTACGCGCTGCTTTTACAATTATAGAAATTTTGGTATCTGTAATTATTATTTCTTTTTCTATTATTTATGTACTTAAAATACATTCATCAAATCATAAACAAATTGTTTATATTTCAGAACGAAATAAACGAGCTCTAGAAGATTCTCTTTATTTATCCCGTGAAGTATTAAAACACCACAAAGACAAAAAAAGTGCCTATGACTTACTTGAACGTGATTTTCGTATCAAAGAACTAGAAAGTCGAGAAATATTAAAAAAAAATGAAAGAGAAATTTACATACCAGATGAACTCCTTATCTATCCTCCACCAGAAACTGCTGGACCTACTGCTGTTATTAACGAAGTTAAGCTAAAAGGGCTACATTCTTCTGTTTATTGGCATGTAAAAATTAAAAGTTTTTAGATGTTGTCCTAATAAACAATACAAACAAACTTAAGCCCGTCATCATGAGCAACATATTTCCAAGAAGGTCATGTGACCAATAAAAATCTTCATGCCCATTTCCTGTTTCTGTAACATATACCACAAATAAGATACGTATTACATTCACTAAAGAAAAAAGAAAATATCCTATCAGCATCCATAAAATTTTATGTAAAACAGAAGAAGGATATGCCAATATTGAGGCAAAAAGGAAAAGTATGGGTATCATCCCATTACATGCTTTGCCTATGATAATTTTATAATGCGGGTTTATCCAAATATCTATTCCCTTTAGTTGTTCTGGTTTTAAAAGAATATCTAATAAAAAAAGAGTTAATTGACTTTGTCCATCGTTTAGAATAGTAGAAAAAGTAAATATAGGCGCATAAAAAAGTACAAATAGCACCCCTAAAAAGAAAAAATAAAGTACTACAAACTGTTTCATGCAACACTATAGCAAGATACAGCTAAAAAAGTTATAATACATACAACTAAGCTCAAGGACAATAATAAAGATGCTTTTTAAGTACAAAGGGTTTGATAAAACAGGAAAAAAATTAAAAGGTACAGTAACCGCACGTACTATTGAAGAAGCGGAACAAAAACTTCATGCACAAGGTATTTATCATGAAGGTCTCACTTCAACAAAAGAATTCTCTTTTGAATCTTTTTCAAAACGTCAAATGCCAGGTGAGTTATTGGCTACTTTCTCAAAAGAACTCTCCTCTTATCTTAATTCTGGAATGACCATTCTTACAGCTATTAAACTTCTTGAAAATCAACATGAGGGTGAAAAAAAATATGTTTCTTTTCTAAATTCACTCAAAACAATGATTGATGAAGGAAAGTCTTTATTTCATGCGCTCAATGAGCAAAAAATTTATACTTTGCCAGATTTTTATTTACAAAGTCTCAATGTCGCAGGACAAAGTGGAAAAATGATTGAAGTACTTATCAATATGGGAAACTTTTTTTCAGCACAAAATAAAGTACGAAAACAGGTTAAAGGTGCAATGACCTATCCCGCTATCATCTTTACAGTAGCTATTGGAATGACCTCTTTTCTTATTGCATACGTTGTACCACAAATCACTGAAATATTTGATGACACTGGTCAAAAATTACCTCCAATTACCCAATTTGTATTATCTATAAGTGACTTCTTGACTGCGCACTATGTAGCACTCATTATAGGATTCATACTTTTTATTCTTTTTTTTAAAATAGCATATTCCAAAATAAAAAGTTTTCATAGATTAATAGATGGATGGTTATTAAAAATACCTGTATTAGGTACACTGATACAAAATCATGAACTTGGTAGATTTTCATATATTTTATCATTGATGCTATCTTCAGGTGTTGCGTATGCACAAGCTGTTCATTTATCTAAAGCAACTTTCGGTAATTATGGTCTTAAAGCATTGTTTGAAAAAGCTGATATCAAAGTACAAGAAGGTAACAAACTTTCCAATTCTCTACAACTCTCAAAAGGAGTGAAACTTAAACGAAATTTTATGCAATCACTTGCTTTAGGAGAAGAATCTAGTGAAGTTGCCAGTATCCTAGACAATATCGCAATTTTATATGCCGAAGAAAATGAAGACAAACTAAAACTTTTACTGGGTCTTCTTGAACCCTTTATGATGCTCTTTATTGGTGTAGTAGTGGGGGTTATTGTATCTGCTATGCTACTTCCTATCTTTACTATGACACAAGGTCTACAATAAATGGCAAAACAGCGCTTTAGAGATGTCAAACAAGGCAAAACACTGCAAGGTAGCAAGAAGAAAGGAACACACTTCCAACATTCACCTTATGCCTCTGTCGGGCTAAAAGTAAAAGCTTTTTTAACTGATGCTTTTATGCTTGTTATGCCTATTATATATATCGTCTTTTATCTTGTAATGGATGGTCGTGAAGGTTTTGCAGCACACAAACTTCTTGGATGGACGTATATTTTGATTCCCCTTGTTATCGTCCAAACCCTTTTTATGTACTATACAGGACAGACTCCTGGATATCGTGCCTATAACATTACGCTCATAGATGAGCACACGCAAAAAAAACCGTCTCTTTTTGTCATTGTATTTCGTAATCTCTCTGCTATCCTTTCACTCTTTACCATCCTTGGCTGGGCACTGATGTTTTTTAGAAAAGACAACAAAACCTTGCATGACCTGCTCTCTGCAACCGCAGTAGTAAAAACCGATGACAAAAGAAACTAACCCCCTTACTACACTGATGTCTCCTTTTTTGGGAGCATACTACTTTTTTTACTTTGCCTTGGTTGGTGTCTATGTTATCTTTATGCCTAAAGTATTGCTAGAGTTGGACTATACACCTGTACAAGTAGGTATCATCTATGCAGCTGCACCTTTTATGCGGTTTTTACTTCCTTTTGTCTTTCGGCACTATGTCACACTCACAGCCAATGTCTATAGACTCTCCCTACTTTTTACTTTTATAGGCACATTAGTCTTTTTACAAACCGTCCATGACTTCTACTTCTACCTTTTTGCCAACCTTCTTTTTGGGGCAGCTATGGGTATTTCACTTCCTTACGTGGAGACCATTGCCCTTGCACGGCTCTCAAAGCATCAGTATGGGAAAGTACGTCTCTGGGGTTCACTAGGGTTTATGGGTATCGCGCTCTGGTTAGGGAAAATCCTCTCTTCACCACATGAGGCACTCTACTACCTCTGTGCCACTGCATTTTTAACCCTCATGTTTGGGACTATTCTTACACGGTACGACACTACCTCTCATACTTCAGCACAGGAGGATGCCTCTTTTTCACTCTCTAAATATTGGGCATTTTGGATATCTATCTTTCTCATGCAGGTGGGATTTGGAGGGTTTTATAACTTTTTTACCATCTACGAAACCTCGCACAGAGTATCGCTTGAAATCACTTCATGGATGTGGAGTTTTGGTGTTTTTTGTGAAATCTTTATGCTCTACTTTCAAGGACCCTTACTCCAAAGAAACCTACTCAACATTCTGCAGTTTGCCACGCTCATTACCGCACTTCGGTGGCTTGTGCTTTACCTCTTTCCTGAGTCTGTCACCATCACCTTTGCCACACAGTCTTTGCATGCTATCAGTTTTGCGCTTTACCACACTGCCGCCATCACCTATGTCTTTTCACTCTATACTCAAAAAAAGCTCGCACAACAGTTTTTTCTAGGTATTGCTTTTGGTTTGGGAGGATCTGTAGGGGCGGTGCTTTCAGGACAGGTCTATGGAGAGTATCTTTTTCTCATCGAATCTTTTATCACCTTCTCTGCCTTTTTGGTACTCCTCATACACCAAAGACGTAAAACACATCTCCCAGAAGAGAGTAAGCCATGAAACCCTACAAACATGCCGTCATTATTGCAGGGGGAGAAAGCAGCCGTATGGGTAAAGACAAAGCCCTGCTCCCTTTTGGAGGCTATAACTCACTAGCTGAGTACCAGCATCAAAAATTACAAAACATTTTTCAGCATGTTGCACTTTCTGCAAAAACAGACAAATTTGATTTTGAGTGCAAAGTGATTACTGACAAGTATGAAGCCTCTTCACCATTGGTAGGCATACTTTCTATATTTGAGTCATTGCCCAAAGTTGACAGTATCTTTGTCTTAAGTGTAGATGCGCCTTTTGTTGATGATGTCATCATAGGGGAGATTATGGGTCAAATAGATAATGTGGCAGATGCGATTGTCGCTCAAAGTCCCTCTGGCGTACAGCCACTTTGTGCTTTGTATAAAAGATCCATCTTGCCCCTTGTAGAAGCACAATACAAAGAGGGGAACCATAAGCTACAAGCGCTATTGGCAAAAGCAAACACAGAGTATGTTCTCTTTAAAGACGATACCCCTTTTACAAACCTCAATCACCCCGAAGAGTATGAAGAAGCCTTAGAGGTACCCTTAAAAAAGTCCTAATCTGGCTTTTTCATAGTCAGGCAGGTACCACCTTCAATCATCTGCGTCATAAGTTTTCTAGAAAAGAATACAAACTTTTCAAATAGTGCAGAATGATATTTGTCTTTATGGTAAATCATCAAAAAGTCTCTTTTACACTCAAAATGATTTACAGGGACTTGGTGGAGTTTCCCTTCTGTAAGTTCTGTCTCTACAGAAATTTTGGAAATACAGGTCAAACACTCTCTGTTCATCAAAATACTTTTGATAGACTCCGTATGTCCAAGCTCCAAAAAGATATTGAGGTCATCTACTTTTTCTTTGATGTAATCTAAAAATACTTCTCTTGTACCTGACCCCTCTTCTCTGAGTACCCAACGTTTCTCCGCCAGTTCATCTATATAACATGATTTACACAGGTTTTTGTCTGCGGTGACCACCACAAGTTCATCAATACCAATCTTCTCTTTGATAATATCTGCACCCGAAACAAAACCTTCTACAAAACCAATATCAATAGTACCCTCTTTAATCATCTCTGCTATCTCTTTGGTATTCCCCTCTTTCAGCGTAATCTTCACATCAGGGTACGAACTCATATAGCTACAAATAATCGTAGGCATCAAGTAGTCCACAATGGTTGTACTCGCACCTACGCGTATCATCCCTTTGTTTTCAGAGTTTTTAAACTCATACT
>Ga0256840_1002264_pt1 | contig 17161 bp, 9 predicted proteins | sample 355202metaG_FD_185969 | JGI IMG/M metagenome (GOLD analysis project Ga0256840, IMG submission 185969) | Hydrothermal vent microbial communities from Mid Atlantic Ridge, Atlantic Ocean - 355-202 | ecosystem: Environmental > Aquatic > Marine > Hydrothermal vents | place: Atlantic Ocean: Mid... | reverse complement strand
GTTTTTTTTATTGTATTTGATTATTTTTCCTCGGTCTGTGTCTTCACAGACCGAAACCGTATCTTGTAAATTACTATATGGTCTGTAGAGACACCACAGTCGTTAACTTAAGGGTATAGACAATGGTGTTTTTATATCCTAGAAACTATAAGAAAGAGGGTATTAAAGAGTGTTCTGTGAGGACACAGACCACGGAGAAGGACACACACGGAGAAGGAAACAGACCACGCAGAAAGACACAGCCACGGAGAAAGATTGAATTTTCTGCATCACCGAACAAAAAATAATTCAGATTATTTATATGTCACTTTGGTGTTATTCACAAATTAAGTAATACCAATTTTGTACCCGAAGACACATCTGGATCACCATTAGTAGATTCAAAAATAAGTTTTTTACCATCTGGTGAAATAGAAGGAGCACCATCATAACCATTATAATTCGTTAATCTCTTTGGGTTACTTCCGGCTATATCTATTCGATAAATATTGGCAATCTCTACTTCAAAATCAGTACTAAAAACAATAAATTGCCCATCATTTGAAAATGAAGCGTCTGTACAACTTCCCAAATTAGCTGTAACCTGTTGTCTGTTTGTTCCGTCAACGTTCATAATCCATATATTCCATACTTCACCTGCTGCCCGCTGATACAGTATTTTACTATCATTGGGCGACCAGTTTGGCTGTCGGCAGTCGTCCCCTTGTGCTGTAAGCGCTATGTATTCCGAACTTCCATCAATTTTGTATTTCATGATAATACCATCGGTCTCCACATCCAAAACATGTGATTCAAAAACAGTCCACGTTCCATCTGGATTTAGAGTCGGCTCGTATGCCACATCATTTGTACGACTTGTGATTTGAATTTCATCTCCTGATGCTCCATTTTCCTGAATCAAATACACTTCATCATGCGGCTCTCTTGTAGAAGCAAATACTATTTTACCATTATTCCATGCAGCACCAGGCAGGTTTATATTACCGCTACCATCTGCTACCAGTAAAGTCAGTTCCTCAGTAGCCAGATTAAACTTATATAATTCAGCAGGCGCATTATTATAACCATTAATAAACCGCGTGAAAATTATTGACGCTCCATCAGGAGAAAATGCAGCATTTTGAAGGCTGCCTGTCAATGGAATATTTAGCATGATTCCTCCGTCAGTTCTTTTTTCTGTGGTAGGAGTATCATCCTCGACTCCACATGAAAACAGTAATAACATTAAAAATATCAAGGTGTTTTTCATTGTTTCTATCATCAGAACGATCAAGCCGCTACAAAATATTAGCGCTAATTTTCTTCCATATTTTAATCAAGAAAAAGGCAGATACAACAATCAATCCTGTCAAAATCATTGCCTTACTATATTCACCATAAATATAATAACCAGTGGCAAACATACAACTGTATATTAACACACAAGCCAGCAACATGGCGATAATTCCAGAAGGAACACTCCAGCCTTCTTTTTCGTCCACAATATCTACATTGTCTTCTTTTGCATCATTAATTACTTTTGACCATCCCGGCCCACCAGGTTGTGTTTTTTTGTAAAAATTACGCAACACCTCATCACTTTCAGGTTTGGTCATAAAGGTGGAAAGAATCCAAATAAAAGTTGTTACCGATACCACAATTAAAAATTTAGCCCAACCAGGCAATATACCTTCTGTGGCATCAAACAAATAAAAATCGACGGAAGGTATTGTTAAAATCAATGATATAATACCAGAAGCAAACATGGCAGTAATTTCACTCCAAGCATTGATTCGCCACCAGAACCATCTCAAAATAAAAATCAAACCTGTACCTGCTCCAAACACTAATAAATAATTAAACAATTGCAATGCATTCTGTAAAAGCAGCGCTAATAATGCACTTAGCACCATCAGTACCACTGTAGAGATTCTACCAACCGCTACTAGCCTTTTTTCCGAAGCATCAGGGTTAATTTGTTGCTTATAAAAATCATAAACAATATAGGAAGAACCCCAATTCAGCTGCGTAGAAATAGTAGACATATATGCCGCTACCAACGATGCCAATACTAATCCCAACAAGCCACTTGGAAGTTTTGTCAGCATGGCGGAGTAAGCTAAATCATGTCCTAGTTTACCTTCTGCAATATTGGGAAACGCTTCTTGAATACTAGCCAGGTCGGGAAACACCACCAATGAAGCTAGTGCTACTAAAATCCATGGCCAAGGACGTAACGCATAGTGCATAATGTTAAAAAAGAAAGTTGCGCCAATGGCATGATTTGCATCTTTTGCTGCTAGCATTCGTTGCGCAATATATCCGCCACCGCCAGGTTCAGCACCAGGATACCATGAACTCCACCATTGTACCGCCAATGGTATGATTAATAGCGTAATCAACGCCTCTCTATCATTAAAATCAGGTAGAATAGATAATTTTCCTGCCACATTCTCATGCGCCATTAATGCATCAATTCCCCCTACCTCAGGCAAATTCACTAAATAATAAGCTGCTCCAATCGCTCCTCCCATGGCAACAAAAAACAACAGAAAATCTGTATATACCACTCCTTTAAAACCACCGAGCGCACTAAAAACTACTGTTATTAGTCCTGCACTAATTACGGTTTGCCAAGGCTCCAGCCCCAACATTATTTGACCGATTTTAATAGCTGCTAAGGTTACAGCTGCCATGGTGATTACATTAAAAATAATTCCCAAATAGATGGCCCTGAATTTTCGTAAAAAACTTGCTGGTGCACCACCATACCGCAATTCATAAAACTCTAAATCAGTATTTACATTCGACTTTCTCCACAGCTTCGCATAAACAAAAACGGTCAGCAATCCTGTAATCAAAAATGCCCACCATACCCAGTTGCCTGACACACCATTGGTTCTAACAATGTCTGTCACTAAATTTGGCGTATCAGTAGAAAAAGTAGTCGCTACCATAGACAATCCCAACAACCACCAAGGCATTGTACGTCCCGACAGAAAAAATTCAGAAGAACTTTCCCCCGATTTTTTTGATACAATAACCCCAATCAATAATGTGATTGTAAAAAAAGTAATGATTATTACATAATCAATAGTGCTTAATGCTACCATAATATATTTTTAAACTTTTATATAAATTTTCTTTTTGTACAAAATCCAAATAGGTATAAATATCAAACCTACGAAAAATAACGCATAAAATAGTGATGCTACTTTGGGTGGTAACCAAGGGGTAAATAGATTTTGGTACAACCATCCTTGTAATGAAGAATCAGCAGTGACTTGAATTTTACCAAACAAGGTAGCTATAAAACCTGCTAAAATATAAGCTGCCAAGGCATTCATACCAAATGCTAGCAATGGCGCCGTTCCCTTTCTAAGTTTAAGAATGTCAAATACAAAATAGCAAAATGCCAAGCATGTAAAGGCTATTCCTGAAGTATAAAACACATAAGAGCTCGTCCATAAAGCTTTATTAATAGGAAAGCCCAGTCCCCAAGCCATACCTATTACTGTGCTAACTGCACCGATAACAAACATCCAAAGCGCTTTGTCTTTCATTTCTAATTTGGACCTGAGAAGATGACCAGCCATTACCCCACTCAAACAAGTAGCCACTGCTGGAACTGTTCCTAATAGACTCTCAGGATCCCACGTAACAGTTTGCGACCATAGGTGTCCACTCATTAACAGACGATCTAACCAAGCCCCAATGTTAGTTTCGGGATCTAAATTTGCTGGACCAAAACCAGGAACAGGCAGTACTATCATTATGAACCAGTAGGTAACCAATAATCCTAATCCTATTCGAAATTGCGTTAACCAATTTGTTTTAATAAAAATAAAGGAAGTAATCATATAGACAATGGCAATTCTGGTAAGAACGCCAGGGTAACGAATGGTAGAAAAATCAAAATTTGAAAACAGTTTCATCGCCAATGTAATCAACAGTATAATGACTGTTCGTTTAATAATCTTTGGCATTAAACTGCCCACATTTTCCGTTTGCTTTTTTGTAGAAAGTGCAAATGTTATGGCAACACCTATCATAAAAATAAAGAAAGGAAACACCAAATCGGTAGGAGTACACCCATGCCATTCGGCATGGTGGAGTGGCGCATAAATATGTGACCAAGAACCAGGATCGTTCACTAGAATCATTCCTGCGACAGTAGCCCCACGCATTATATCGAGAGAAAACAATCTATCCTTCGCTTTTACCATAAAAAAGATTTAACTAAACTTAATTTACTGAAAATAATATCGTTTATATGCTTCTATTGCCTCGTATTCAGGCAGTCCTAAATCATCGTACATTCTAGCAGTATTTCTTGTTCGATCCTCTGCCCTTTGCCAAAATTCTCTATCGTCTTCCCCCTGAAACATCACCCCATCTTTTTGCGATTGGTGCCTGAAAATTGCCTGCCGCTTCCTTACAAGCTCTTCTGGACTTAAAGGAACCGCCATTTCGATTTCGTGTATTGGATACTCCTGCCATGCCCCTCTATAAAGCCAAACCCAGCAATCTTTCATAAAGCTTTCTTTCTTAATCACTTCAATCGCTTCAAAAATTGCCTCCAGACACACCTCATGCGTACCATTTGGATCTGCCAAATCAGCTGCCGCATAAATCTGATGTGGTTTAATCTCTTTGATTAAATCAGCCACAATTTTCACATCTTTGGAAGACAAGGGTGCTTTATCTACTTTACCTGTTTCATAAAATGGCATGTCCAAATAATGAACATTTTCATCCGGCAAGCCATAATAACGACAAGCACTTATCGCCTCTCCTCTACGAATTAATCCCTTAACTTTCCTGACAAGTACAGGATCAAAATCACCTTTTTTCTTATTTCTAATTAATTTTATCACCTCCTCAAATGGTGCTTTAACATTTTCCTTCGACGATATGTTTTTGAACAAGTACTTGGCAAACTCTGCAAACCGTAAGGCATCATGATCCGCCACAGCAATGTTACCAGATGTCTGATATGCCACATGTACTTCATGTCCCTGCTCTATCAATCGTAAAAATGTACCGCCCATTGATATTACATCATCATCTGGGTGGGGGCTGAAAATAATAATTCGCTTTTTTGCTGGCTCAGCCCTTTCTGGTCTTTGTGAATCATCGGCATTGGGTTTGCCACCTGGCCATCCTGTAATTGTATGCTGAAAATGATTAAATAGTCTTATATTAACATCATACGCTCCTTTTTCTCCAAGTAATTCTGACATCCCATGATCATTATAATCCCGGTCTGTAAGCTTTAAAATTGGCTTATTCAATTTTTGGCTTAACCAAACCACCGCTTTTCTTGTCAACCCATCTGTCCACTCGCAATCTCCCACTACCCATGGGGTTTGAAATCTAGTAAGGTCAGATGCTCCCAGCTCATCCATCACAAATGTTACATCCTTATGATTTTGAAGAAAGGTTGCGGGAATATCAGAAGATATTTTTCCCTCAATTGTCTTTTTAACAATCCCCGATTTTTTCTGTCCCCATGCAATAATCACAATTCTATCTGCCTTCATGATGGTACCCACACCCATCGTTATTGCCTTTTTAGGCACATCACTTATGTTGCTAAAAGAAAACGCATTATCGAGCCTCGTCAGATGATCGAGGGTGATGGATCTGGTCAGTGATTTCTCTTTTGAGCCTGGCTCATTAAAACCGATATGACCAGTACGTCCAATACCCAACAACTGAAAATCTAACCCTCCATAGGCTTCAATCTTCTCTTCATATGCCGCACAAAAGTCAGATATTTTTTCAAAAGCTAAAGTACCATCAGGTATGTGAATATTTTCTGGTAGAATATCCACATGCTTAAACAAATGCTGGTGCATAAAGTAATCATAGCTCTGAACATCCGTTCTCTTCAATCCATAATATTCATCAAGGTTAAAGCTGATTACATTTTCAAAACTCAACCCTTCTTTCTTGTGTAATCGTATCAGTTCATCATACACCTTTATTGGTGATGAGCCCGTTGCTAAACCCAAAACACATTTTTCATTTTTACTATTCTTGTACCTTATGAGTTCCGCTATTTCATGTGCCACCACTTTGGATGCCACCTCAGAGTTTTTGAATATCTCATTGTGGATTTTCTCAAACTTCGTAGATTCCAACGTTCTCCACTTACGTTTGCTCATTCTTATAACTTCTTCTTTTCTAGTTGACTTCATTTCAGAGATAGCTTATTCCTTATTTTTTCGCTAAAGTAGATAATATTTTTTTTATCTTTTATAAAAATCGCTATACAACAATAAAACATCGCTATACGACATAATTTTCAATTTTAACTACATCGGCATGCTTTTAAATCCGCTAAAAAACAATGCTTGGAATTTAAGTCAATCTTTCAAAAAAATCTGTAAGCCATCCTGATTGTTCGCTCCAATAACACCAAGACCCTTTGAAATATTTATCAATGCCATGTTTTTCAAATCATAATGAAATTTAATACCGCTTTTCTCATACGACTGCGGGTCAAAAGTACCGTCTCCATTGCCTAACATCAATAGCCCCATTCCTGCATCACTCCTTGGCGTCTCCACTTCCGAAGCGTATAAATTCCCAGCAATTAACAAATCCAATTGCCCATCATTGTTAAAATCCCTAATAATCATATCATTGATAGGTGACAGTTGCGTCATTACTGGCAGTTCCTGTGCGGTGAATTTTCCTTGCCCTTCATTTTTTAAGTAAATGCTAGCAAATGAAGGCACTTGATAATGGAGTCCTTTTTCAAGACCACTTTCTCCGTAAATATCATCAATGGTAGCGGTAGAAAAAGATTCATAGTTTTTAAATTTTAATTGAACGGTGGGGATTTGCTCAGATGAACACTGCCGTCCCCTCACAGGGTATTGCTTCCCGAAATTGTAGTAGCCAAGGACAATGTCAGCGGTGCCATTTTTATCAAAATCATTGACATAAATATCAAAAGTCTCCTCGGCAGTAGCACTGTATTTATAATTCAATCCTAAATTTCCCACTACCAAATCCACATCACCATCTCCATCAAAATCACCACCCTCAATGCTAAACCACCAGCCTCTTGTATCAGCATAGCCCAAATCTGTAGTTCTGTTCACAAACTTTCCACTTTCCTGCGAAAAAATAGTAATGGGCATCCACTCGCCTACCACCACCAAATCTATTGTGCCATTCTGATTAAAGTCAGTCCATAACGCATCAGTCACCATGCCAATATCAGACAAGCCCAATGCTAATTCTTCCGTTTTATCAATAAATTTCAGGCTTCCATTGTTCATCTGATTCACCAATAAATAACTGCGCCCTGCATAGGGATAATTATGTGGAGACAGCCTTCCGCCAACAAACAAATCAATATCCCCATCACCATCAAAATCATTAGGAATTACCCGACTCCCACTTCCCGTAATTTCAGGTAAAACGCCAGTCGATTTGGTTAACACGCCTTCATTATTGATATACAACCTATCCTGAAATTTTTCATCATTCTTTGGAAAAGTATTACCACCACTCACTACATACAAATCATCATCGCCATCGCCATCAGCATCAAAAAACACTGCTCCTAAATCTTCCTGTTCTGCATCCTCTTGCCAGTCACCATCTAATTTAGAGAATTTTCCATCAGATTGCTGCAAATAAAGAACGCCCGAAAATCCAGTCCCATTACCAATATAAAAATCATCCAAACCATCCCCATTCACATCACTTACCGCTAATGCAGGACCAAAATTTGACAGCTTATGCGGCAAAAGCACCTGTCGTCTATAATCATCATGGAAATTTTCTTTGTGCAAAAAAATAGTGTCTGAAATATCAGTAATTTCTGTAAAGAGAGAATTTAGCGCCTCATCCTTTTTTTCAAATACAATATTTTTTCCTTTTTTAATGGTTAGGAATTGATCTCCTTTCACATTTAAAAGCACTTCACGCTCACCACCAAGCCATTCTACAATCACCGAATCAACAATTACTTCTTTACCCAATCCAAAGTGCAGCACTGGCTCTACGGATGATTGGAAGCCACGCACTGGATTCAAAAAATGAAATTGCCTATTTTTTCCAGATATTAAAGTAACTTTAGTTCCTATACCAAAAGGATTATTTGGCAACCCTTCAAATTTTACTTTCAAATAATGCGTTTCTTTTAAGTCTGCGGTATTATTCTGAAAAATAACGCTCTCTTCATCAATATTATTAATGACTAAGTCTAGGTCGCCGTCATTGTCAAAATCAGCATACGCAGCACCATTAGAAAATCCATCATAAGAGAGTCCCCATTGTTCATTTACTTTTTCAAAGGTGATACCTCCCGTATTTCTATAAATATAATTATCAACTTTTTCAGAAGGAATGGACAAAGCCGAACTACCGAGTGAGTCTTCACTCATGTTACGCCGGCTCTTATCGAATTTCTTGAAAAAATCTTTATTGTTAATGTCTCTTCTTGTACCGTTGGATACAAATAAATCTTTCCACCCATCATTGTCAAAATCCGCCATCAGCGGTGCCCAACTCCAGTCGGTAGAGGAAACCCCAGCAACCCAAGCCACATTACTGAATATTGGCAAGCTATCCTTACCTATGCCCCTATTCAATTGCAAGCTATTATACATGTACTGGTAGTGAAACCCAGCGTTAACGGTCTCCCAAAATAATTGTGGATCCATGCTCGCCATATTCGCTTTCGAGCGTTTATTATCTTCAGGTGCCATGTCCATCTGAATCAGATCAATCAACCCATCGTTATTAAAATCAGCAGCATCGCTTCCCATGCCATAGAACGAAGTCTGTTTAGTCGTTTCCTTTAACTTGTCAGAAAAAGTACCATCACCATTGTTCATGTATAAAAAATCAGGCGTACTAAAATCATTAGAAACATAAATATCCTCCCAACCATCATTGTTATAATCCGCCACCGTCGCACTGATACTTAGTCCGAAATTTGCAATTCCTGAAACCTTGGTAACATCGGTAAATTTATTGTTGCCATCATTTCGATACAAGTGATCACTTTTCTCTAACTCCGCTTTGTTCATCATAAATCGATAAACACTGTTGGGTGTTTTGAAACTCATCGTAGGATAATTAGCCACATACACATCTAAATCGCCATCATGGTCATAGTCAAAAAAGGTTGTCTGGATGGATTGTCCTGCATCATCCAATCCATATTCAGCAGCACTTTCTGTGAAAGTTAAATCACCATTATTGATATACAATTGATTTTTTTTAACACCATCTTGACCAGCCACACTCACATAAATATCCAAAAAACCATCGGCATTGATATCTACCATTGCTGCACCTGTGTACCAGCGATTATCGCCATGCACATTTGCCTTACTGGAAATATCCTCGAATTTCATACCTCCTTTATTTAGAAAAAGGCGATTCTTTACCATATTTCCGGTAAAAAAGACATCCGCTAGCCCATCATTATTGATGTCTCCCACTGCCACTCCTCCGCCCATGTAGATGTACGGATACGTAAAATAGTTAAGCGAATCCATTTCGGTCAGTATATTCACAAAGTCTATTCCTGAGGTTTTGCTGTTCAACGGTGTAAATCTTTTACCAGTAGCTTGCTCGTCTAATTTGGAACAACCAAATAGTGTACTGAAAAGCATAAAAAAGGCAAGGAGTGTTTTAAGGGTTAGCTTCATTTTATATTATGAAATTCTGAATGTATGTGTGTGTATTTAAACGCACAGTTTTATACCACTAAAATACTGAATTATTGCTAAACAAACCTAACAGGTTTTTACAACTACGCTAAAGCTTCGGTGTACAAGGAAAACCTGTTAGGTTTAATTGGAAACAAAAAAAGCTGAGAGGCATCACACCCCTCAGCTTTCTAAAAACTTAATTAAAAAGAAGTTTCAATCAAAATATTATAGAACCTTCTTCTGACAATTATTCTATATCGCAGGATCTACTGGCGTATTTGAATTATTTTCACGTTCTACTGTCGGATAAGGATAAAAATTTCTATTCCTCTCGTTTGTAGTATTTGCTTCTTGCAACACAGAAAAATCTGGATGAAAACGTCTACTATCTTCAAGTCTCATTCCAGTTAAAAACATTTCTATTGCCCTATTTTTATATATTTCCTCCAGAATATCGGTCTTGCTATTGATATCACCTGTCCACGCAGGGAGATTAGCGTTAACCCCTAAAGGATCATCATTTTTCATCCTCACCAAATTCAATTGAATCAAAGCATCTGTAAGGTTATCCAATCTTGCATGTGCCTCAGCTTTGTTTAGCAAAAGCTCCCCTTTTAGGTATAAAGGAATAGATGACGTTGGGGTGGCGAAAAAACCTAACATCTCACTTAAAGGTTGCCCGCCAGCATCGACCAAGGCCGTTCCCGCGTCAGCACCTAAATAAAATGCTATTCTCCCATCTCCAACTTCGGGAATATGGGCATCCATTAACCCAAAATTTGATTGAGGGTTTAAATCATCAGAATTCACGGTGCGGTTCCAAATTGGATTCACATTATTAGCATCATAATTAAGCATAGAGATATTTTGATTCACAGCACCTAGCACTACATCTGCACTGCTAATAGCGTCATTATAATTACCTGCCATCAAATTATATCGTGATAAATAAGCATTGATGGTATTTAATAAATCCATATCCGCCCCTAAAACCTTTGAAGAAAATTCATCTGAAATCGGATTAGCCGCAATACCATCACGACCCTGCTCTAAAAGCTTTATACATTCCGCTAATACTGCCGCCCTATCGCTAAATATTGCCTGACCATCTGCTGCATTATTTATTGGAACTTGCTCAAACATTTGCACCAGATAACCAAGCGTCATCGCTTTATACAAGTTAGCATAGGCTAATAAGCCACTTTTTGTTCCTGCACTGAGGTCGGCATTATCCACATTATCGATAATAGCTTCCGCCATTCCTTTTGCTCGCAATAGTCTCACCCAAGGGTTAGTTATTCCACCACTTTCACCAGAAAGCTCCGAACCACCTTTCGCTAATTCATTTATGTTTAAAAATGTATTGGTAACACCCAGTTCACGGGTTGTAATACCTGGTGCTTCAACAATTTGGCGCATGACCACAGTTGAATAGTATTGATTGAGACCAATACTAATTGCATACAATCCATCTTTAGTATTTAAAACTACTTCTTCTGTAGGACTATTTGGATTAACAAAATCCTTATCACAGGAAGCAAGCATTAGCATTAAAGCCAATGGCGCTATCCATATTCTAATATTAAGTATATTTTTCATTTCTTTATTCTTTTAAAATTTTATTAAAAATTAGCCGTAATTCCAAACTTAATTGTTCTTGGGATTGGAATAAGCCCCATAACACCCCCACGTGCACCATTACTTTGTGCATCCATATTTACTTCTGGATCCCAGCTAGAAAAATTATCCTTTGAAAATAAATTTCTACCTGATAAGGTAAATACAACATTACTAACTCCCTTAACTGGGGTTTTCATAGAATATGACAGTGATAGCTCACGAAGCTTGGTAAAAGAGCCATCTTCAATATAAGCTTCTGCAATTCCAAATTTAGCTGCTCCAGTTCCACGTGGCTCTTGACCGCTTAACTCTCTTCCTTCTTGGTCTCCGCCTCCAAACCTATAAAACATTCGTGTATCCCAACTTAAAATATCAAATCCTTGAACAGCGTCGAATTGCATTCTAAATGACCAGTTTTTATAGGTTACTTCATTGATAAGTGAAGCTATATAATCTGGATTAGGATCACCAATTACTTTAGACAAAGATGCCCCAGTCGGTTGTCCAGTTACAGCATCCCTTTCAGGAACAGGATTCCCATTCTCATCGGTAGATCCTTTTTCTTTCTGAGGAAAACCATTAGGTGTGAGCAATAAAGTACCATCAGGATTCCTTGCATAAAAGCTTTGACGAAATATACCGAGCGGCTCACCATTCCTTGCTTTAGAAAATCCAAAATTACCTATCCCAAATTCTTCTCCCTCTACACCACTAACTTCATTTTTATTTGTTGAAAAAGTACCGGTAACAATCCATTTAAAATCTGAAGTTTGCACAGGTACTCCCGTTATCAAGGCTTCAAACCCATTGTTATTCATTGTACCAATATTCTCTATTCTAAACCCTGCTCCTGTGGAAGGAGATAATGCTCTTTCTAACAACAAATCCTTAATTTCCTGCTTATAGTAAGTCAACTCAATACTCAGTCTGTTTTTTAGTAATGCCATGTCGACACCAACTTCTATCTCAGTTTGTCTTTCAGGTTTCAAATCCGGGTTGCCTAATAAACTTGGAGAAATAAGTCCTGAATTTCCATTAATACTAACAGCATTATAGTTAGTCAGTCTGTCATAAAAACCCAGAGCCGTTAAACCACCAGCCTGACCCCATGCAGCCCGTACCTTGAAATTATCAAATACAGACCCTAAACTATTCTCCCAAAAATCCTCATCCGATAAGATGTATGACAAACCAGCTTTTGCATAAATTTGATTTCTTTCATCTTTACCAAAGACTGAGGAACCATCCACTCTCAAAGCGCCGTTAATAAATAGCTTGTCATTAATTCCAAATGTTTGCTGTATGTATCCACCCCAAATTGATCTTTCTCCTCTAAATTCACTTGTACTAATTGTGGCTGCCCCAGTGGTAGTAGTCACCCCAACCGCAAGACCAGTTCCAGAAACTGTATTAACCTTTGTATCATCATACTGAAAAGTATAACCGACGGCAGTAACAGAAGAAATATTTGACGATACTTTAGTTTCATACACTGCATTAATGTCATTGTTAACTTGTATTGTATTTATTGAAGAAGTTCTTGCCTCACCTAAAGTTCTTGTTGTAGTACCCAGGGGTACATACCGAGTCCCTTGTGAATTTGCATTGTCATATCCCAAGATATAATTAATAGTTAAGCCCTTCATTGGTGCTAAATTCAATTGAAAATCTCCAATTGCTCTATTATTCTCTTGTTGAAAATCAAAGGTTTCAATGTATTCATTGATGTTTGGATAAAAAGTCATTTTTGGAAAATTTCCATCTTCATCCCTGGCAGGGTCTATTGTGTTATTGGTAAATAAAATAGTTTGTAATACCCCAAATCCATAACCCCCGTTCGGTTTGTCATTGCTGTTGCTTTTTGCAAGATATATTCCAGCAGAAAAAGAAGCCCAATCGTTTAGTACTTGATTAATCCTCAACCTTCCTGCCAGTCTTGAGAAATCCGTCCCCTTCATAATTCCTTCATTTTTGAGATATGAGATCGAAGAGAATAATCTTGACCCTCCTTTACCACCAGATACAGATAGATAGTTATCAGTACCTATGCCATTTCTAAATACCATATCCTGATAGTCATACCTAGTAGCAGCTTCGGTCTTTAAGTAATCAGGACTGGCTTTATCACTTGTAATCCACTGTAGGGGAGTATCATTAAAAGCACGCTTTTTTCTAAGTGAATTAAAATTCACACTCGTCGCAAAGGTGATTTTTGGTTTGCCTGTAGTTCCTTTTTTAGTAAAAATTTGAACTACGCCATTGCTTGCTCTTGATCCATAAATTGCAGCTGCTGCTGCGCCTTTAATGACCTCTATTCTATCAATATCCTGTGGGTTTATATCTGCCAACCTGTTTTGAACTACACTATTTACTCCAAGAACGTTCGTTGATCTATTATTAACAATAACACCATCAATAATATACAGAGGGTCTGAACTTCCGTTCACCGTACTCACACTCCTTAATCTCACACTTACTCCTCCTGCAGGATCGCCCGAGTTTTGCATTACTTGTACTCCCGCTATTTTCCCTGAAAGAGCTCCCGTTACATCTATTGCACCAGAACCCGCTATTTCCTTGTTTTTTAAAGTAGCGATACTATTACCCAGTTGTCTTTTTTCAACTAGTCCACCAGTACCGGTTACAACTACCTCATTCAAGTTTAGAATGTCGGTCTGCAAATCTACATTCATATTTACCGCTGTTTGACTACCCAAGGCTAAAGCAATTCTTTTAGTTTGATGTCCAATAGACCTCACTATAACATAGTAATCGCCAGGTGCTAAAATAGCGTCAAAACTATAGTTGCCTTCTATATCTGAAACAACTCCAAAATTCGTTTTTTCAATCTGAATTGTCGCTCCAATAACAACTTCATCAGATTGCGCAGTGATTTTACCCGAAATCGTATAACTCGTCTGTGCCTTTAGCACAAATCCGCTCAATAACAGAATAACCAACATCATTCCTCTTAATAAATTAGGAGGTTTGTTTTGTACATTTTTTCTCATAATCATTTTTTTTATATTAAACATTTATTAGTATAAATGTAATGAATGTTTAACATAACCATCTCTATTTTTAAAAATTATTTCGAAAGCAAAACCCTACTCGACTACCAACGTACTATCGACAGCAAGACCTAACAGGTTTTCCCTGTACACCGAAGCCTTGGCGTAGGAGTAAAAACCTGTTAGTTAAAGCGAAAATAAAAAAGCTATCAGCGTATTTGCGCTGACACAAAGAACAAAATTTTATGATTTAAACATGTGCTACTCCACCACCGACATACTATTCCCCACACCAATCAAAATAGTAGAAAATATAATTACTGCCAAACCGAGCCACAATGTGCGCATAGTGTTTTTGGAAACACCTTTCCATTCATTAAAATACAATCCCCATAGTGTGCTAAAAATAATGATAAATGCCATGTGCAGCGTCCAACTGGCAAATTTAAACTCCTCTCCTAAAAAGGTCTCCCCCATTCCGTAAAAGAAGAATTGGAAGTACCATGTCACACCGCCTGCAATTGCCAGCCAGTAATTCTTCGGTTTGTTTGGAATTGTTTTATCCGTAAAATCACCAAAAGTTTTATTTTTAATACTCAAACCAATCGTCCAGATAAAATTAGTTAAAAAACCTCCCCATAATATCCAAACCAATACGGCATTGTTTTGAAAAATATCTTGCACTCCAAATTCAAGGGCTTTTTGTGCAATGGGTTTCCCTGCAGTTAACCCAAAAGCAAAGCAAGCACTCAAAATCCCTGAAACAACTGCAATGACCATTCCTTTGGAGAGGTTAAATTCTGCTACCGCTTCTTGTTGCTGCTTCGCATCCAGGTCTCTTTCTTTAAGTACGCCTGCTTTCCCTGCAATGGCTATTCCAATGAGACTAATTAATATCCCAAACAAAACTAATACACCGCCACTAGTCGCTAACAAGTCAGAAAAAGTGCCTTCATACAACGGTGGAATCAATGTGCCAAAGGCTGCGGTGAATCCTAACGCCACTGCCATTCCCAATCCTATTCCTAGGTAGCGCATGGCCAAGCCAAAGGTCAATCCGCCAATGCCCCAGAGCATTCCAAAAAGAAAAGTATAAAATTTTGTTTCAGCATCAGCTGCCATCAGTACTGCTGGTAAATTTGGGACAGTAATCCATGCCATAATGATTGGCGCAAAAATCCAAGCGGCAAAACCCAATATCAACCAAGAGGTTTCCCAGCTCCATTTCTTGATAAGTTTAAACGGTATGTAAAAACTTCCTGCCGCTAGTCCGCCAATGGCATGTAGTAGTAATCCTAAGAGTGCTCCCATTTTTTTTATTTTTGATTTATGATATTGGAATTACGATTTTATCAATTTTGATTTAAGGTTTATGCTTTTTTATTTACAAGCACCAATCGTCATTCAAAAATCTAAAATCGCAAATCCCCTTATGCTGCTTCAAAATCTTTTGTCAATAGTTCTTTTGCCAATTTTAGTTCTTCGTTGGTAAATGCATTGGCATCCGAAGCCGAAACAGCGCCCTGTAATTCGTTTATATTCTTTGCGCCTGACAATACTGTCGATATCCCTTTTTGATCCAGCACCCAGCGCAATGCCGCTTGTGGCATATTGTTAATATCATCGCGAATCAGGTACTTAAAAGCATTCACTTGATCTACCCGCTCTGCTAGTTCCTCTTTTGAATACCTTGCATTGAGTGTTCCTTTAGCAAAAACAGTATCTTTTGTAATAGTGCCTGATAAAAATCCGTTTGCCAGACATTCCCTTGCAAAAACACCGATTGGATATTTCTGCAACTCTCCAATCAACTGCTGTGATTCCCTATTCATCAAGCTCAATACTACCTGAATCACATCAATTTTATTTTCCTTCGCCCACTTGCGTGCCATGTCTTCTGTTTGGTGGAACATAGAGATAGAATGCCCTATAAATCGCACCTTCCCTTGTTTCTTGACCTGTTCTATTCCTTCCCAAACGTCATCATGTATTTCATCAGGTGAAAATGGTGAGTGAAAGAATAGCACATCAATGTAATCTGTTTGCAAGCGCTTGAGACTTTCCTCGACTGAATCTATAATTCTAGATTTGTAAAACTGTGAAGCGCCACCAACAATGCATGGGTTTCTCCCAAATTTAGAGGAGATGTGCACTTCATCTCTGTTACCCTTCAACGCCTTGCCTAACACAATTTCTGCCACTCCGTCTTGTTCCGCAGTTCCATATTGCGGAGCAGTATCAAATATATTGATGCCTAAATCAATCCCTGCATGAATGGTATTAATACCGTCTTTCTCTGCTACGCCGCCGTACACATTGTTGCCAAAAGCCCAAGTACCTAAACTAATCTCGCTTATTTCTAGACCTGTTCTTCCTAACTTTCTAAACCTCATATCTCTAAATATATTTGTCAATCAATGGCATCATTTTCAGTGACGTATTTTTCACAAATTCTTTTGCTATTTTTTCTCCATGCGCCGCTGTAGAAGGTCTTGGGTCTTCCCCAGAAACTGCGTCTATTTCTAAACTGATGTCTCTATCCTTTGGCAAGGTGTCTAAATCTACTGTCTCAGGAGCATAATATAATTGCAAGGACGTTTCACCCAAAGCAGAATGATTTGCTACCAACAGATCATCAGGCAACACATCAAACTCTGCCAATGACCAAAAATGCTTATCAGGATATTTTAAATTAAACTCAGCGGCAACATCTCGTAAAATTTGAAGATGAGGCTCTCCAGCATGTCCAGATAGTAGCACTACAATTTTAAAACCCTGTTCAGCCAACTGCTCAAAATATTCTTCACAGAACAATCGTATTAATTTTTCAGAGAACTCTATGGAATGCTTGGGAAAATTAACACC
>Ga0256840_1002263_pt1 | contig 17166 bp, 16 predicted proteins | sample 355202metaG_FD_185969 | JGI IMG/M metagenome (GOLD analysis project Ga0256840, IMG submission 185969) | Hydrothermal vent microbial communities from Mid Atlantic Ridge, Atlantic Ocean - 355-202 | ecosystem: Environmental > Aquatic > Marine > Hydrothermal vents | place: Atlantic Ocean: Mid... | reverse complement strand
AAAAGAAGAACGTGCTGCACTAGAAAAGAAACTGACACTTGAAGAAAATAAAAAGAATCGTCTAGCTGCATTGCAAAGAGAAGCTTTACTTAAAAAAGAAGCTGCTGAAAAAAAACTACAAGCAGACAAAGCTCAAGCACTTGAAGCACAAAAAGAGACAAAGGCGAAAGAAGCCTTAAGAAACAAACTTCAACTAGAGAAAGCAGAACAAGCACGCAAAATAGAAGCGCAAAAACGTGCACTCGAACTTAAAATAGCAAATGAACAAAAAGTACAGGCTCAAAAAGCTCAAGCAGAAAAACTTGCCTTAGAACGTAAACTTACTGAAGAAAAAACACGCCATGCAGAAATAATAAAAATGCAGCAGATTGCAAAAGCTAAAGCAGAGGCTTCAGAGCGCCTTGCAAAAGCTAAACTAGAAGCCGCGGAGCGCCTTGCAAAAATAAAAAAAGAAAAAGCATTACAGGCACATAAACTTGCTGAAGAAAAAAAAGCTTCTATCAATAAAACAGAGAAACTTACTTTTAAACCATCAACTCAAACATATCAAAAGTTTGGCACATCTGAGATTCATGGTCATGTCGTATACTTAACACCATCAGGACAAGAGATAAGTTTACAAAATACAAAAATATACTTAGTGCCTAAAAATGCAAAAACAGACTACTGGTATAACAATTATTATTTGAAAAATAGAGAAGCAAAATCTCTCACAAAAACTGTAGTCCATTATATGAATGCAACACACTTAAATTTAGAAAGTAACTTTGCATTCTATGGCTTAGCTCAAGGGATATATTATATTATTATAGAATCAAGTTACCCATCATCAATCGCTAAACACAAAAAGGTCTACATTGCAAAAAAAATAGATGTTAAAAAGTATAAAAAAATAATGACTGTTTTTTCTAAAAGACTCTAAAAAGTACCGCATAGGATGTTCAATATACCCAATACGCTGGCGTTTATACGCCTCTTGCTTGCACCAGTTATGTTTTTTCTTTTGGTCAACAGGGACAGTGCATTCTTAATAGAAATACATTATACATGGCTAGACTACATCGCTGCATTTATTTTTGTGGTAGCCTCTGCTACAGATTTCTTTGATGGCTATGTTGCACGTACTTTTAATCAAATTACCACCCTTGGTAAAATACTAGATCCTCTTGCAGATAAAATGTTAACCCTAGCAGGTTTTTTAGGTCTTATGATGTTGGACCGTGCGTCTGTGTGGGCAATATTTCTCATCCTCACCCGTGAACTCTTTATTACAGGGCTTAGGGTATCTGCCGTAAGTCAAGGGTTAGACATAGCAGCATCACTAATGGGTAAAATTAAAACCGTAGTACAAATGATTGCCATTGGCTTTCTACTTATGAAGTGGCCAGGTGCAGAAATATTGCTATGGATTGCAGTTGCACTTACCCTTTACTCTGGCTATGAATATGTGCGTGACTTCTTTAAAAACACCCCTTTGTCATAAATACTTATTTTAATTGATTTAAAATTAATCAATTAACTGTTCCTTATAATAAAGAAAACATTGTATAATGTCGCATCTTAAATTAAACAAGGACAAAAGATGAAACTTACAAAACTTTCTTTAGTAGCTGCATTAGCAGTTTCTTCAGCATTCGCAGGTGGAGATATAGCTCCAGTAGAACCAGTAGTAGAAGCACTAGCTCCAGTTGTTGAAGCGGTAGCTTGTAATTCAAACACAACAATTAGTGGAAAAGCACAAGCGTATTACTATTCTGATGATTCAGTTAACTTTTTTGATGCAGCGAGCAGCTCTTTAGGAACTGCCGTTACTTTAGATGTAGCACATAAAATCACTAATAACATCACAGCAAACTTTTCAGCTGTTGGTTTCACAGCAGATGACACATTTTTTGAGGGTCAAAAATCTGGTGCTTATTTCAATGTAGCAAACCTTACAGCAACATATGGTGACACTACAGCCATTCTTGGTCGTCAACTTGTTGATACTCCTATGTTTGGTGGGTTTGACTGGTTACTAGCTCCAGGAGCATTTGAAGCATATACATTGGTAAACAACTCAATCTCTAACCTTACACTTGTCGGTGCATATGTGACAAGATGGAGAGCTAATGCATCAGGACCTGCATTTGGTAAACTAGATGGTAATAACTGGACTGTTGGTGCAGTTTATGCAAATGATGATGTAGTAAATGCAAACTTTTGGTACTACAATATTGATGCATATGGCGCAAACAAATACACACAATTTTATGTAGATGCGTCTAAATCTTTTGGTATGTTTAATGTTGCTGGTCAATATGCTGCAACAAACTATGCAAGTGGACTTGATTCATCAGCATTTGGTATTAAAGTTGGTGCTACAGTTTCAGGGTTTGACCTTTCAGCTGCATACAATGACAACACAGATAGAGCTGCAGGATATGTTGGTAGAGATGGTCTTTACACTTCTTCATGGAATAGCTTTGCAGCAAAAGATATTGGTTCATCTTGGAAAGTTGCAGCAGCAACAGAGTTAGCGGGTCTTGCAGCAGAAGTATCTTATGCAGATTACGCAACAACTGGTAATGAATTAGATCTTATCCTTGGATACGGTATAACTGACTGTGTTTCTTTAGATGCTATCTACACAAACACAAAATACACAGAAGCTGAAAATGCTACAAACGCTCTTGAGCTTATCGCAACTTACAAGTTTTAATCAAAACTTGTAATCTCCCAAATATTATTTGAATACTTCACTCTCTCTAGGGAGAGTGTTTGGGCTTTAAATATGTTTACCTCACAAAAAAACAAAATTTTATCTTAATACAATCTCTCTAATATTTTATCCATTTGTGTTGTTGCACGTTGTAAGAAAGTGATAGATTTCTCTGATAATTTACCTTCCTCAGACATAGGTATAGAAGTAAAATCTTTTATCGTTCGTATAAGTTCTCTTGTTTCACGTATTTCTAAAAAAGATTTTTCATGATAGTCTGTACTTTTCTCTTTTGACCCTTCTATATGTAAGATGCGCTCAAGCTTTCCTTTTTGTTCATTAAAAAGTACTTCATACATTTTAAGTGTCTTGATGGTCTCTTTCATATGAGCATCAACTTTATCCATTTCAGCTTTACAATGTCCTTTTGCCTCGGTGTAGAGTTCAGCTTCGACTAACTGTTTTACAGCAAAATGCAAATTCTGACTCCCTTTTAAACTGACACGAATAGCATAGATAATACCCATTACTAAAAGCGATGCAGAGGTCAAAATACCTGCACCAACATAGACATTAGATTCTAATCCCACTGAAGAACTAAACCATGCAGCAACATTTTGCATAGTTTCACTTGTAGGTACTTTTGTAATATCTATGGTAATACCTAACTTTTCAGTCGCCAAATAAATCAATCCAACAGCAGTCACACCTCCACCAATGAGTGAATAAACTAGTCCAGTAAACTTTCCACTTGAAACATTTTTTAGTGTAAGAGGTGCAAGCTCTTCTTTAGGTTCAAACACCACCATGTTATCATCTGTGTTGTTTTCTGAATTATTATTTTTATATCCTAACTTCTCTAAAAGTGATGTACAAGTATCCAAGCCCCCTACTCTCAATGATTTTTTTGCCTCCTCATATTCTTGTAGGTCACTCTCTAGTAATAGTTTACAAGCATTTGTTTGATCATCAGCTACCTTCACTATTTTCTTGGCTTCTTCTACCAATCTTACAGCTTCTACATGTTTTTTAACTTTTTTTTCTTTTTTACTTTTGTGTATAACTGTTTGTTCTTGTTCCATATCCTGAGTTTCTACGTCATCTTTAGTTTCATTTGTTTGTTCTACTAGCATGTCATTCTTTTCCTTCATTCTAAATCCTTATAGGTGTTCTCTATATTTTAGCAAAAAAAACTATTAACCTTTTGAGAACAACCCATTATTTACAACTCTTTGCTATAATCTAAAAAATTATTTAGGAATTTTATGGGTATTTTAGTCGCAATTTTGGTTTTATCGGTTCTTATCTTTTTTCATGAGCTAGGTCACTTTGCTGCTGCACGTTTTTTTGGTGTACGTGTTGATGTGTTTAGTATAGGTTTTGGTAAAAAGCTCTACTCAAAAACTATAGGACAAACTGAGTGGAGTATCTCTGCCATACCTTTAGGGGGCTATGTCAAAATGAAAGGGCAAGATGATTCTGACCCTAGTAAAATATCTTACGATGAAGATTCCTATAATGTCAAGAAACCTTGGCAACGTATCGTCATCCTACTTGCAGGGCCTTTTGCTAACTTTTTACTGGCCTTTTTACTCTACTTCGCCATAGCTAATATGGGTATACCTAAGTTACTCCCTTATGTTGGTTCTGTTAGTAAAGAAAGCCCCGCACTCTTAGCAGGACTTCAAAAAGACGATAAACTGATACAGATTAATGGTGTCAACATTCAGTATTGGGAACATATAGGTAAAAGTATCAATGAGACCAAAGGTGACCTTAGCCTTATAGTGGAACGTAAAAATACACTTGTAACACTACAGCTTACACCGAAAGTCATTGATGACCAAAATATCTTTGGAGAAAAAATCACAAGACGTATCATTGGTATTAGCCCATCAGGTGAACAAACCACCGTTTATTTTGGATTTTTTGAAGGCTTAGACTATGCATGGGAAGAGACTAAAAAAGCCTCTTTACTCATAGTACAGTCTGTGCAGAAACTTATAACCGGTGTAGTTGGAGCAGATAAATTAGGTGGTATCATTACTATTGTAGATGTTACAGCACAAGCATCTTCAGCAGGTATTTTGGCACTCTTTTTCTTTACTGCACTCATCTCAGTAAACCTAGGTGTACTCAATCTACTCCCTATCCCTGCTCTTGACGGTGGGCACATCATGTTTAACCTATATGAGATGATTACAGGCAAAACGGCAAGTGACAAAGTCATGATGTACATAACCATGGTAGGATGGGCTATGCTTCTTTCACTCATGATGCTGGGCTTGTACAACGATATAAATAGACTAATGGAGAAATAAAGATGAAACTACTCGATAAAGAACAACTCAGAGCCAACCTAGATGAAGTCATCTGGAACATAGAGCAAGCACGTATTACCGTGAGTGAGCATAACATTGTTAAACTTGTAGCTGTGGGTAAATATACTGCACTTGAGAATATTTCAACACTCTACAGTTTAGGGCAACGAGCCTTTGGAGAAAACCAAGTACAACAGCTTAAAGAACGTATGACTTCATTAGATGAATTGCCCTTAGAATGGCACATGATAGGCTCTTTACAGAAAAATAAAATAAACAACCTTATAGACCTACGTCCAACGCTTATGCAGTCACTTGACAGTTTGGACCTAGCACAAGAACTCAACAAGAAGCTGGAATCTAAAGAAAGAAAGATGCATTGTCTATTACAGATAAATGCAGCAGATGAATCAACAAAATCAGGCTTCTCATCAGAAGAAGCTTTCGATATGTATAAAACTATCAAAGAAACATGTCCACATATAAAGTTAAAAGGTGTCATGACCATCGGTGCACATACAGATGATATAAAGCTTATACAAAAAAGTTTTGAGACAACACATAGCATTTATGATAAACTAAAAAAAGAAGGTGCAACCTACTGTTCTATGGGCATGAGTTCTGACTATGAACTTGCTATTAAATGTGGTTCAAATCTCATACGTGTAGGTTCAAAACTTTTTACATAAAACTCGCTCTAAATAAGACACAACTATGATCCATAGTAGTATCTTACTAGACACTATCTTCCCCTTTTAATACTTCTACAGATAATTTAAGTACACTTTTATATTTAATAACTATACTAAATTTATAAGTATAATTTACTATTATTTAGGAGTATAAAATGTCGTGTAACTCTTTAAAAAATGCCCTCTCGTCAGAACTAATACTACATGCACAAGACACCCAAACACTCAAACAACTCATACTCAATGGTGCAGATATTAACTACCAATCACTTGATGGTTGGTGTTTACTCTTTGAGTGTATTTCACATGATTTACCACAAACTATAAAAACACTCCTAAAGCATAATCTAAACCTTTATGTAAAAGATTCAAAAGGGAGAACTGCCCTTTTTTGGGCTATCTATTATGAACATACTGCTGTGACAAAAACCCTCATAGCCCTAGACTATAACCTCAAGTTACATGTGACAAAAGACTTACATGCTTTGCACTATGCAGTCTACAAAAACAATATAGAAATAGTTAACACCCTACTTGATGCTGGGCTCTCTGTAGATATACGCGACAACAATAACAACACAGCACTTGACTATGCTAAACACTACCAATACACAATAATGGTGGAATTACTGGAAAATAGAAACACCATTACTGCTTAGCTAAATGATAGTTGTATTATTTAACTAGGCAGTATAAGCCATAACAACAAAATTAAAGGATATAAAATGTTTAAATTAAAAGAAGTAAAAGCGCACTGTGATGTACCATGTGGAATCTACGATCCAAGTGGGGCACAAATCGCTGCTCTATCTGTCATTAGAATGGTTGATCTTATGAACGCATGTGAAAGCACTGGCGTTGCATACCAAAATGACATGGCAAGATATGTAGCAGTTAAAGAAACTGAAGCTATCAAATGTAAAAATGAAATAAACATTATTTGGGGTGACTTCATTAAGCCTCCACAACTCGCAGAAAATCCAGAGATTCACACTGTTGTACATAACATTATGATGTTAGGTGGAGCTGCTAAACAACATGCATCTCGTGACAAAGCGATGGAACTTCTAGCTGAAGTAAATAAGTTTGCAGAAATCTTCTGGAAAATAAAAGGTGTAAAAACAAAAGTAGCGAAATCACCTTATGCACCTAACGAAGATGTGGTATACCCTGTACTTTAATGCTTCAAATTTTTAAAATATCCGGTGACTCTCTTTATCCATTTTATAAAAATGGACAGAGGGTCGTTTGCCGTAAGGTATTTAAAAACACATCCATTAACATAGGTGATACCGTGGTTTTTGAAAAAGGAAGGTATGGACTTATGATAAAAAAAGTGAAAAAAGTGATAGATGATGCCTATTTTGTTGAAGGTACAACCCCTTACAGCATAGACAGTCGAAACTTTGGCGTACTCAACCCTAAAGAGATCAAATACAAAGTACTGTTTAAATTTTAACTAAGAGGCGATAGCTTCTTGACAATGTGCACACACACCATATAAATTAATCTGTTGTTTACTCAAAGAGAAATTCTCTTCTTTTGTCATAGAAGAAAAAAGTGCATCTGCATTACTGTTATGCGGTCTGTCTTCTACTTCTCCACACTCTGTACATACCAAATGTATATGGTCATCTTTAACTAACTCATATTTAGGTTTTTTACCTGCAATAGGCACTTCAACTAGCACACCTTTTTCTACCATCAAAATAATATTTTTATATACAGTGGCTAAAGAGAGAGAAGAATGTGTTTTTACCACCTCATCATAGATAGAGTCTATTGACATATGTCCATGACACTCTATATTTTCGAGTATGTTCATACGTTGAAATGTTGCTTTTAACTCACTTGTTTTAAGTAGTTTGGCATAGTCTGTCATGGCGTCTCCTTTATAAATATAGATAAATACATCATCATGTACTTATCTATATACTGTGTATTGGGTGCATATTAAATGCACCCAAAAACTGATTATAATTTATCAGCGTTTTTATCAAGATACTCAGCTACACCTTCAGTTGTTGCTTTCATACCTTCGTCACCTTTAACCCAACCAGCTGGACATACTTCACCAAACTCGTTAGTAAATAACATAGTGTCTACCATTCTGATCATTTCGTCAATGTTTCTTCCTAATGGAAGGTCATTGATTACTGCGTGTCTTACTGTACCATCAGCATCTATAAGGAAAGAACCTCTAAGCGCTACTGCATCGTCAAGAAGAACATCGTAGTCTCTAGCGATTTGTTTAGAAAGGTCAGCAACTAGTGGCATATCAACTCTACCGATACCACCTTCGTTTACTGCAGTTTCTCTCCATGCGAAGTGTGAAAATTGGCTATCTACAGAACAACCGATAAGATTGATTCCTCTTTCTCTGAAATCTGCTGCTCTTTTAGAGAAAGCAATGATTTCTGATGGACATACAAATGTAAAGTCTAGTGGATAGAAGAAAAGTACTGCACCCTTTTCGCCTAGGTTTTCCATGAGGTTGAAGTTATCTACGATTTGACCGTCTGCAAGGACAGCTGTTGCTGTGAAATCTGGAGCTTTTTTAGTTACTAACATAGTTATTCCTTAAATGATAATTTTTATTTACAAGGAAATTTTATCGTAGTATCTTTAAAGGGAGATAAAAGCAATACAAAAAATCTCTAACCAATACTTTCTATTTTGTCTGAGTATATTCGCACAAGTTTATATTCAGAATTCATAGCCAACATACTCTTACGATATTTTTTTAGTGCGTATTTTGTCTTATAAGTTCTATAACAAATGCCAAAACAAAATTCATTTTTAATTTCTGAAGCCCAACATCACCCCAACCCCATACTCAATCTTCATCATCTCCTCATCACTCACACTAGCTATCTTCTCATAAATTCGTCCTTTAGAAACAGACCTAAGTTGCTCTACCATAGCATCGCTATCTACCTTTAAATCTGCTCTTTTTGTAATACGAATGCGTAAAGGTTCGGAGTCTGCTATAAGGTTTGTGGTGAGTGCTATGACTGAAACTAAGTCTAGTACATCATTTAAGTCAGTGTCCGACATAATGATGGCAGGTCGTACTTTTCCTACTTCATCTTTTTTCTTTTGTGGGTTAAAATTGACTAAAACGATGTCCCCTCTCTTATAGTCCATCGCTTAATGTACCTTCCATATTTTCGTATTCGACTATAGCACTTTGTTGTATCTTGTTTGCAGCATCAAGTAGTTTTTTTTTCTTTTTATAGGCAAAAAACTCTTCTGCTAAGCCCATACCTATGTACACGCCCAACTTCTTATGTGACTTCTTGTCTTCTATGAGAAAGTCGTCATTTTCTCCTATACGTAAAAGTGATGGGTTTCTAGTAATGTCTCTTGCACCATATGAAATACTCATTATTTCTCCTTTGACATAGTTATTTGTCAGTATGTCAAATATTATAGCATAAAATGTCTGACATAGTTAAAACGGTAACAACCCAAACTTCCTAACAAACGCCTCATCAATATCTATCAATCCCTTATCCTGCAAATCATCTAACACAGACTTAGTACAAAAAGTATCTCCAGGCCATTCACGTTTGAAGCCATCTAGTTCGCCTTTGTTTGTGGCATCTACCATGATGAATGGTTCAAGCCTTACATCTCTCGCTGCATCAATGTTGTTGACTACTCTCCATAGGAGCATGTAAGGGTTGTCCAATTCATTATTGGCACGTTCTACGATGATGGCGACTTTGATGTGCTTTTTAAAAGGTGATAGCTTCTCCATAAGTGTTGTCATGGATTCTGTCTTTTCTACCATTATCATACAAACAGGGTTTTTTGTCTCTGGGAAATACTGTTTGAGTCCTACGATATGTCTGTCAAGTTTGTGTAGTTTTTCATAGAGTACCTCATCGCTTAGAAGTTCAGTGACACCCTCTTCTACCTCGTCACCCGTTGCATCTACACCTAGCTTACCTCCCACAAACTGCTCAGTAGAAGAGTGGTCTAAGTGGTCTACTATACCTTTGGTGATGAAGACTCGCTCTGGGCTTAGGCGGTTAAGTATATGCTCTGTGAGAGCTTCAAACTCTTCTAACTCTGGAGCATCTTCACCTACAAAAATAGCATGTTTTACAAAAGACATCTGCCCTACACCCCAAAATGCGTGCATAAACTGCATCGCATGCCCTTTGTAAAGTGTTTTCATCTTGGCGAGTATGAGGTTATGAAACACCCCATTTTCAGGCATATTGTAGTCTATGAGGTCTGGTGCCATTGGTTTTAACATCGGCAAGAAGACACGCTCTGTTGCCCACCCCATATACTTGTCTTCTAGTGGTGGCTTACCTACAACTGTTGCTTGAAAAACTGGGTTCTTCTTCATGGTGATGGTCTCTACTTCCATCACAGGAAAAGGCTCTTTAAGGGTGTAGTAGCCTGTATGGTCACCAAAAGGACCTTCTATCTCTGTGAGTGTAGGGTCTACAAAACCTTCTATTACGATGTCAACATCCCGTGGTATGTAGATGTCATTGGTGAGGGACTTTACAAGTTGTGCATTTTTATTACGTACAAAACCATACAGTAACATTTCAAACATCCCGTAAGGCATAGGGGCTTGCCCACACCAGATGTACAGAGGGTCACCCCCTATAGCTACGGTGATAGGCATCTTTTTACCTGCTTTTTGATACTGGTCAAAAAAGTGAGACGCGTCTTTGTGTATCTGCCAGTGCATCCCTAGACGGTTTTTGTCGTACTGTTGCAGTCGGTACATACCAAGGTTTTGCATCTGACCATCTAGGCTTTGAGTATACACCTGCCCCATAGTAATAAACGCTCCTCCATCTTCTTCCCATGTTTTAAGTATAGGCAACTTATCTAAGTCTACTTCAGACTTGGGGATGATGACTTCTTGACATTCCCCTTTGAAGTTTAGACGTTTAGGAAATACATTTTTAAGCGAAAAAAGCTTAGGTATCATCGCTAGTTTTGCTTTGAAACCTTTGGGTGGTTTGAGCTTAAGGAGTTCATCTATACCTTCAGCTACTAAGTTTGGATGTCTGCCAAATATCTTTTCTGTCAGAGATTTATTTGCAAAGATGTTCATAAGTACAGGCATGTCATACTCGATACCCTTGGCTTTGTTTATGGGCTTTGTAAAGAGTATAGGACGTGAGTCATCAGTTTTTACTTCTATATATGCCACATGAGGAATTTCTAACTCTACATCTAGTGGTGTATTTATTATCTTTAAATCGCCATTCTTTTTTAACCACTCTACTACGTCTTGCATCGTTACATTCCTCTAAATATTATTAAAATTATTATAGCTTTAAAGTAATTTACACTAGATGATTATGTTATCATAAATAAAACGGTGTACGAAGAAAGACAAGGTTAATAAAAATGAAAAAAGTATTGAAAGTATTAATCTATTTTATACTTATACTTACCATAATACTTTCCTATATGCTATATACCAATTCAGGTAAAAAATTCTCTTACAACATCCTAAGCTTCATTGCCACACAAAAGATTGGTCTTCATACCAAAGTAAGTGATATTGACTTAACACAGTACCCTTACATGGAAGCTAAACTTCTCATCGCCAAGAAATATAACATAAGTATACATGGAGTCTATGAAAATAAAAAGTTTGACCTACACTATACACTCACTTCTAAATATATTGAAAGTGATGCCTATAAACTTAAAAATGATGTTAATATTACAGGCTCTATCAACGGACCACGTAAAAGACTTGTGATTGATGGGCAAGGAACTGCCCTAGATGGTAATATCTCTTACACAGGTGTAAAATATAGACATTCCTTTAATAACCTAAACATACAGATAGAAGACATCAACTCTTCTAAACTTTTTAGGCTTCTTGGACAAAAAGCCATCTTTCAAGGTGCGGCACACGGTTACTTGCACTTTGACATCCTTTCGCATGAGGTACGTAAAGGGAAACTCTACTATGCGGTGACAGACAAAAACTACCATGGGTTAACAGTAGATTTAATAACACAAATAAACATAGACAATGAAAAACATTCTTTTAGTATAAAAATTAAAACTCCCACAGCAAGGCTCAATCTACTAGAGGGAAAATACAACCAAAAAACACGTAAAGCTTCTGCCATCTACCAAATAGACATACAAAATGTAAACGACTTGAAAAAAATACTCAAAGTCAAATACGATGCACCTTTTTATGCTGTGGGAAAACTTAATTATGCACATAAAAAAGTATATATGCAAGGGTTATCAAAGAGTTTAGGTGGCACTTTAGATTTACTTTTTAATGAGAATAAACTTCATTTTTACCTTACACAAACTCCTCTCGTACCTATTATGCAAAATCTAGATGTCACGCCTCTCTTTGATGCCAATATTTCTGGTATAGGTGTCTATGACATCAAAAGTAAAGACCTACGCTTTGATGCAACACTCTCAGCCCTCACACTCACAAAAAGCAAACTTACAGAGTCACTTAAAAAATCATCACACATTGATTTTTCTAAAGAACTATTTGACAACAATCATTTACATATCCGAACAATAGATGAAGAACTAGCCAGCACACTTACTTTAGAAAATAACAAAAACCACTTACGATTTAAAAACACCCGAATAAACACACATAATAGTTCTGTACGAAGTAATGTTGATTTGAACATGTACCAGTATAATCTCAGAGGTAATCTCTATGTAAAAGTAGATAAATACACCTCTGCACATGACACTTTTATTGACTTTGATGGGCGTATTCAAAAACATTATGCACTCACTCTCAATGGTCTTGTGAATAAAAAATGGATAAGTATGGACTATACACTCTCCTCACAAAGGTTACCAAGTCATCTGTGTACCATTGTTGATGATGTCAATGTAACAGGACACTTCAATGGTCCTTTTACACGTTTGCACGTAGCAGGAATGGGTAAAGCACTTGATGGGAAAGTCTCATATAAAGCTATCTACTTAGACAAGCACCTTGAAGATGTCGAAGTAAATGCTAAAAATATCCATGCACTTAAACTCTCTACACTACTTGGTTACCCAGAATTACCCTATGGTAAAGGAGATTTTAAAGCAGCATTTTCTTACCTCTCTCAAGACATACAAAGAGGCAATATGTACTATTGGCTTCGTGATGCAAAACTTTTTGGGCTACCTTTTACGATAGATACTAGAGTAAATATAAAAACCCATGAGCAAAAATTTACTGCCAATGTCACTTTAGGCAACGCAAAACTTGTCCTCACCAAAGGTTTACACCATTCAAAGCTAGGATTGTCTGAAGCATTTTACACACTAGATGTTGCAGACCTCTCTGCCTTTGAAAAGTTACTGGGATACAAGTATAATGGTGCTTTTTATGCTGTAGGAACTGCTCAATATAACGGGACCTACACTATTCATGGCTTAAGTAAAACATTTAATGGTCTTACAGAGTTTAATTATGAAAATAATATCTTAGATGTTGACCTTGAAAAGGTCTCTTTCAAGCGCATTTTAAACCTATTTCCTTATCCAAGTATTTTAGATGCAAAAACTACGGGGGAAATACACTATGACTTTACACAAGAGCAATTGACAATAAGAAGCATCCTTAAGGATGCGAAGTTTTCTTACATCAAAGAGATGGATACCCTCTACCAAAAAGCCGACATAAACCTACTCAAAGAGACGTTTACACAGGCAACGCTCGATATCCATTATCATAAAAAGAACATACTTGCTAATTTGATTATGGAAAACGAAAAAAGCCATTTATCACTTACAAATACACAGATAGACACCAAACAAAAAACCATTAATGCATTTTTTGACATCAAGATGCAAGGCAGTGAATTTACTGGGAAACTCTATGGTCCACTTAACAAACCCAAAATAAACCTCAATATGCAAAAGCTTATACGCCATGAAATGGATAGACAGCTTGATTCCATCGTAGGAGAGGGTAACAGAAAACTCATGGAAAGTATGCCCATGGGAGACATGGCTAAAGATGTAGCATCTGGTATGGGTGGAGCATTTATGGGAATGTTTTTCTAAAATATCATCCATCAAAAACCTAGAGTATGCTATGATATGCCTTGAAACGATAGGGGTACCATTGTAACTATGCTAAATTTTTTTAAATACTTTATTTATTTTCTTATTTTACTCTCTATTGTACTTTTCTATTTTCTATTTACCCCACTTGGACATCAAAACATTTACACTTTTATAGGCAATAAACTCAGTAAAAAAGCAGAAATGTTCATTGAAGTACGTGCCATAGATGTCACGCAGTACCCTCACGTTCGCATTGTTATGAACATTGAACGAAAAGCAAAACTCACACTATTGGGTCACTTAGATGATGCTAGAATAGATATGGACTACACGTTGACAAGTAACTGTATTGCTACAGAACACTGTAAGATAGATGATGACATTAACATAAGTGGACACGTTCAAGGTGCGTTTACAAAACTTAATATTATTGGTAAAGGCATTGCACTTGACGGTAATGTAAGTTACTCAGGCATCAAGTACCCTGATAAAGCTAAAGATGTTCATCTTAGCATGCAAGACATCAACTCTAGAAAACTTTTAAAACTACTGGGTCAAACTGCCATAATAAAAGGTAAGGCAAATGCCGACTTGTATTTTAAACTGATGGATGAACAACACAAGAAAGGCTACTTAAATTATGAGGTTAAAGATGAGAACTTTAAAGGCTTACCTTTAGACCTCTACACAAAAGTCAAGTTTAACAACGAAGAGCATACCTTTAACTCAACCTTACGTTCTGCTTACCTTGCACTTGACATCACAAAAGGAACGTACAATCAAAAAAGCAAAGTAACCCATGCTTTTTACACTGTAGACATACAAGACTTAAGCCAACTAGAGACCCTCTTGGGACACAAGTACCAAGGTCAGTTTTATGCTATGGGTGAAATCGCTTATGTCAGGTATTTAAAAATCACAGGTCTGTCTAAAAGTTTGGGAGGTATGACAGAGTTTAGCTTTGAAAAAGACAAACTTGACATTCAACTTCATGATGTCTTGCTACAAGATATTATGTATCTACTTAATATTCCTTCTTTACTTACTGCAACTACAACAGGTAGTATCGACTATACGTTGATAGATAATAAACTAACAGTAGACACGAAACTTAAACATGCAAGATTTATGCCTTCAAAACTCGCAGACAACATCAAAAAGAAATCAGACGTCAATCTACTTAAAGAAGAGTTTAACCATTCAACGCTACAGTTAACCTACCAAAACAGCACCATTTTAGGTGAGTTGAAATTAGCCAATGCACATAGCCATGCTTACCTCACACACACCAAAATAAACACAAATAAAAACAGTATCAACACTTTCTTTGATGTAAAAATGCAACGCCAAGAGTTTTCAGGTAAAGTCTATGGTTCTCTTGATAACCCAAAAGTAAACCTAAACATGCAAAAACTTGTCCGTTACCAAATGGATAAACAAGTTGACAAAATGATAGGAAAAAATAACCGAAAAATAATGGAGAAAATGCCTATGGGAGGCGTAGCCAAGGACATGGCTACAGACATGGGTGCTTCATTTATGAAGGTGTTTTTTTAAAACAATCTTACAAAAAGGATGTTTGATATACTCCCCCCCAAATATCATATCATACAAATATACTTCTGCTTGTCCACTTCTAGGGGTAAATACATTAAAAACTCAAACTCCCCCTCATGATTATGCAACTTCAAGTATGATAACTTCTATACCAAATCTATCATATCTTGCCCAAAATCCCACGTACTAATTATCATCCATATTTTTCTCCTAGGTAATTTAGTGCTTCTTCTTTACTAAATATTTTACCTTCTAGTTGCAAGGTATAGACTTCGTTTATAATCTCTGAAAACTGTGAAGAAGGCTCTAACCCAATGCCTATGAGGTCTCTACCTTGTAGCAGTTTTTCTAATGGTTTGTTTTTTACTTTTAGCTTTGATGCCTTTTCAAGTAGCCATGCCCCTGCCCTATAGTCTCGAGTAAGGGCTTCTTCTGTCGTGCGTCCTAAGAAGTCTGCTTTCGCTACCACCACCAACTCTTCTATGTTTACTTTGCTTGCAAGTTTTCGTATGGCTTTGTCTTTTGACTTTGCTATGTAAAACTGTGAGGGCTTCAGATGATGCTCAACCAAAGGTAGCAAACTTTCTATAAAGTCATGCTCATCTGTAAGTCTATGCATAAACAGTTTGGTAAGTGTCATACCTGTATGTTCATGTCCTATGGAACGTATATTTCCTTCATCATCCACTGTGGTCGATACTGCCTTACCTAAGTCATGACAAAGTATGGCAAACATAAACATAAGGTCTTTCTTTTTCCTGTCTTTTTTAGTGTCGGAGTGAGGATACTTCGACCTACGTGCTATTGCCATCTCATCTACAGTCATTAGGGTATGCACCCAGACATCGCCTTCGGGATGCCATACGGCTGACTGTGGTACATCTATAAGAGCATGAAGCTCAGGAAAATAACGTTCCAACAGAACAAGCTCACGCATAAGCTCAAACCCAACAGAGGGTTTGGGAGCTTTAAGAAGGAGTTTTTTCCACTCACCGTACACGCGTTCTTTTGGGAGTTCTTCTAGCAAACCTTTATCTACCATTTCCTTGCAAAGTGTTTTTGTCTTAGGGGCTAAGGTAAACCCAAACCTAGCACAAAACTGTACCGCTCTGAAAACCCTTAAAGGGTCTTCTATAAAAGTTTGATCATCTATGTGCTGCAGGCATTTGTCTTTTATGTCTTTTAGACCTCCAAGGGGGTCTAAAAAAGTCTTTTCTTCTACATCATAGCCCAGTGCATTGACCGTAAAGTCTCTACGCCTTGCAGCCGTTTTAAAGTCTAGTGCACCATCTACCTCTACCGCAAACCCTCGATGCCCTTCACCAGTTTTCGTTTCCAAACGAGGAAACGAAAAATCATACTCCTCACCCTCGTACGTAAACTTCAAGACCCCAAAGCTTTTACCCACAAGATTGACTGAACCAAAGCGTGCTAAAAGTTCTTCGAGCTCTTCCATGGACTCAAGTCCATACACTTCTATGTCATAGTCTTTTATGTGCAGTTCTAAAAAATGGTCACGCACAGAACCACCCACTATGATGGCTTTTGCATCTTTGATTTCTAGTGATTTTGAGATGATGTGTAATATTTTAGGGAGTTTCATTACAATGAAAGTCTATCTCGCAATACATAGTTACAGTACATTCTATATATTATTTTACATTTTTTATCCATTGACATATCAAACACCTTTAAAACTTTAAATAACCAATATTCTATCTAGTCAACCCTGAAAAACCCACATCCAACATCAACTCTAATTTTACTATCTCTCATTTTAGCACACCCGAAACCAAAGCAGATAAATATAAGCATATTTAGGTCTCTTTCTTACGTCTATCTTCTC
>Ga0256840_1002262_pt1 | contig 17171 bp, 13 predicted proteins | sample 355202metaG_FD_185969 | JGI IMG/M metagenome (GOLD analysis project Ga0256840, IMG submission 185969) | Hydrothermal vent microbial communities from Mid Atlantic Ridge, Atlantic Ocean - 355-202 | ecosystem: Environmental > Aquatic > Marine > Hydrothermal vents | place: Atlantic Ocean: Mid... | reverse complement strand
GATTATTTTTTTCATAATCTCGCTAAATTTCTTTGAATTATCTAGATAATCCTTCTAAAATTCATCTTCGACTATAAAAAAAATAATCTAAACTGTAAACGAATTATTAGTCGAACTCAGGTTTATATAATTAATATTAAACACATTAAATATACTAAATATCTACTTTTCACCAAATTATTATCAAATATTATTAATCGAACTCAGGTTACAAATAGAGATGCTAGTGGTAGATTAGTTTTACGTTATATAAATGATAATGGAGTTGAAAAGTTAGAAGCAAATATTGAAAGGTTCAGTTTAGGTTATATTGAAGGTATGAATGAGGCTCCAATTGATATGCGAAATGGTAATTATGTGTTTATTAAACAATAAGTAACATTTAAAACCTCACATAGTAAATTTACTATGTGAGGTTTTGTAATTGACTTATAAAGTTACTAATATAAGGCTTAAAATTTTTCTTTATTTCACTAATTCACAAATGGGTCTGAATATTTTACATCTGTAGTCATCTTGGTATCCGTTAATGTTTTTAGGAATGCTACTAATGCTGCTTTTTCTTCATCAGACAAGTTTAAATTTCTTGGTGTCTCATCTGCATTTATCATGTGATCGCTCAGGTATGGATGGTCTTTTACTTCTGTACTATAATGTTCTACTACTTCTTCTAAAGTTTGCAATCTACCATCGTGCATATAAGGTGCTGTTAATTCAATATTTCTGATTGATGGTGTTTTAAATTGTCCTAAATCTGAATTTTGCCCTGTAATTTCTCCTACACCATTATCTACGCCTCTAAAATCATCATCTAAGCCTATATTATCTGTTCTTAAGCCACTAAATACAACTTGATTTACGTTGTTTGCTTCAAAAGCAACATTGTGTCTTAAATTGTCATTTGCCATGTGACAAAAAAGACATGTTCCATTTGCATTAGGTGTTAACTTGCCATTAAATACATCTTTTCCTAAATTTTCTTGTGCTGTAAAATTTGGGAAATCTACAAAAATGTTATCTGTTACTTTAATTCCTGCATCGTATTTAGAATTGAATGAATATATTGCTCTTACAAATTGTGCCAGTGCTTTGGCTACCTTATCACTTGTTACTTCTTCACTATTAAATGCTTTTTTAAATAATGGTTTGTAATAATCTAATGCGGATAATCTTGTTACTAATAATTCTAATGTCATTCCCATTTCAATACCGTCTTGTAATGGCATTAGCACTTGCTCCTCTAAAGTACCTGCTCTATGATCCCAAAAATATTTTCCAGGTTGATAAAATCCTGAATTTACTAAATTCATTGAATTTCTTCGTGTATGCCCCCCTTCAAAACCTTCACTTTTTTGATTTGGATCCGAAAATCCATTGACTTGAATATGGCAACTTGCACATGCTATTGTTTTATTAATTGACATTTGCTTATCATAGAATAGAACCCTTCCTAAAGTTGCTCCAGAATCTGTTATAGGATTATTTTCTGGTGTATTATCTAAATTCAATACAAATGTATTAAATGTATCTGGAAAATTTATATTGCTATAATTAAACGGTGTTGTTGGTAAATTATAAATATTACTATAATTATTTTTTATTGGTGTCATTGGTTCATCATCTTTACAAGAAAATAATACCATTACAGCCAATATATATACTATGTTATTCCAATAATTTTGTAACATGGCTTATTTTTTTATAAATTTTAGTTTTACTGCTTTTTCATCTTGAATTATTCTTAAAAAATATATTCCTGATTCTAATTTAGAAACATTTATTGTATTTGAATTAAAGTAACTATTAATTACTTTTTTTCCATGTAAATCAAATATACTTACTATACTATTTTCTAAATTTAAACTTGAGTTAATAGTCAATTCATTGGTTACTGGATTTGGATAGATAGATACGCTATTTGCCAACTCTTCATTAACATTTAATGTTGTAGATCCTTCAATAATATTTAATGTTGTATTTATAGATGGTGCGCTAATTACATCTATATTACCTGATGGCCAATAAATGGTTACATTATCTATTGCTGTATCTGCTCCAAGTCCAAAATGTGCTGTTAAACTACTCATGTGTTTAAAGCCTACTCCACTACGGATATCTCTTATTTGAGTACCTAATGCTGATGTTATTTTTACTCTTGCTCCAATTCCGTTTAAGTTACTTGTAGTTCCAATAGTATTTACTTTTATCCAATTACCTTGTGTATTATTATTTATTTTTAGATTTCCTCCTGTAAACAAATCTAAAAAACCATCATTATTTGCATCTCCAACAGCTCCTTTACCATAATTTGTAGCAGACTTTGTAAAAGTCATATCCCCATTATTTGTAAGTATATAGCCTGAACCATAAACATCTATAAACCCATCATTATTAAAATCTTTTGCTATATACTCATGACTTGTATTGGTAAATGTATCAAACCCTGATCCTGCTGTAATATTTGTGAATGTCCCATCTCCATTATTATGCATAAATTCATTGGAACCATTACTTGCTCCTACCATAACATCCATAAAACCATCATTATCATAATCGCCCCAAGCTGAAGACCACGTTTGTATGGGTGAATTTAATCCTGATGCTACACTTACATCTGTATATGTTCCGTCTCCATTATTTTGGTATAATCTATTTTTTGTTGCGTCTGGAGCTCCTCCACATTTAGAAATAAATACATCTATATCATGGTCATTATCATAATCTACCCATAATGTTGCATAATTACGCCCTAACACTCCTAAATCCACACTATTTCCATCATTTACTTGATGTGTTATTACTCCTCCATTTCCATCATTTATAAAATATACATTTGGTGCCACATCATGACATACAAATGCATCTAATAAGCCATCATTATTTATATCTACAAAATTTGTACGCTGAGAAAATATATAAATTCCTGGCGAATTTTGGGTAAAATTAGTTGTATATCCTTTTGATGGGTTTGATGTTTCGGATTTATTTGCTAACATAAATGTTGCACCTCTACCACCTCCATATAATAAATCCATATAGCCATTACCATCTAAATCTCCTGCTGCTATACTCCAAGTTGCATTATGTACTGCATTAGTTGTAGTTACTGTAATATTATCGAAAGTTGCATCCGTTTTTTGATAATTAATATTTACAGATGTACTATTTGTTGTTACTAAATCATCCAAATAATCGCCATTCATATCTACAATAATATATGGTGATCCAATATTCGTAATACTTTGCGAGGTAAATGATACGACATCTACTGGTGGATTAACTATATTGCTTTCAGATAATTCAAAATCAAATGAACCAGAGTTCCATCTATTATCAAAAACAAAAAAATAGGTTACATTTGGTTCTACATTAAAGGTATATACTGTTGTAAGACCTGCTCCAGAATCATCATCACCGCCTACACATACTAATGATTCGCAACTTCCTTTATACACATGTAGTCTTGTATCTCTACCATTATTTGATGCTAAATCTGTACTTATTGTTAATTGTAATGCTTCTGCTGATGCAAATTTATACCATTCGCCATGACTTCCGTTGGTATGTGAATTTATACAGTTTATTGGTGCGGGATCTCCATCAATAGCAGGAACATTGTAAATTCCAATATTTACATCTATTGAAGTATCACAAGTATTTTGACCATAGGAGTAAAGAGTCATAGCAAATAATAAAAGAAGTGTAATTTTTTTCATCTTAATTAGGGTTAAATGATTAGTTTTTAATTTGTCTAATATACGAAAAAAAAAAAACATGCTTATTTACATACTCTTGTAATAATAATTATACACTCATAAACATCAAAAAAAATGATATTCTAAATAAATTATTTAGAATATCACTTTCTGAATATTACTACATTAATCTTGTCTCATTGCAAAACTAACTATACGAGTATAGTTGGTTTTGCTATATTTACATCTGCTTGTACATGATTTTTATTTGCTCGTCCACTTGGATCTGTATTTTCTTGCCATTTTGGGATCCATTTTAATACCGTTTTTGCTGCTTTTTCTTGTGGGAAGTGTTTTGTGAAAATTTCGCGAATATAATATGCTTCTTTTGTTGATGGTGTATTGTGTGGATAAATAATATGTGCTTCAGCCATTTCTCTATCTGATACTTTACTTGCACAATGTTCAATTAATGTATCTACCCAACTGTAACCTACTCCATCAGAGAATTGTTCTTTTTGTCTCCAAAGCACCTCATCTGGTAAAAATGGATCTTCCTTGGTGTCAAATGCTTTTCTCAAAATATACTTTTCTATACCATCATACGTTTTTGGTTGTTTTTCTTCTGGTTTTGTTTTCATTATTACATCTAAAAATTCCTTATCTAAAAATGGAACTCTTGCTTCTAAACCGTATGCCATGGTAGATTTATCTGCTCGTAAACAATCTGATGTTGATAATAATTGTACTCTACGTACACATTCTTTTTGGAATTCTGTTTTATCTGGTGCGTCTGCAAAATATAAATATCCGCCAAGCATTTCATCTGCTCCTTCGCCACTTAGCACCACTTTAATTCCTGCATCTGTTATCATTTTACTCATCAAATACATTGGTGTAGATGCTCTTATTGATGTTACATCATAAGTCTCTAAATGCCAAATTAATTTATCTATAATTTTTAATCCCTCATTAATTGAAAAGTATAGCTCGTGGTGCTCGGTGCCTAAAAAATCTGCTACTTTTTTTGCAGCTATTAAATCTGGTGAATATTTATCTAATCCTATAGAGAAAGAGTGTAGTTTTTTTCCTTGTTTTTTTAATAATCGTGTTGCTATGGATGATGTTAATGACGAATCTAATCCGCCTGATAATAATACTCCTAATGGTACATCGGTCATTAATCTTTTTTCTGTTGCTTTTATTAATGTTTCTCGTATTTTTTTAAGATCTAACTCTTTTGTTGCTACCTTTTCGTCAAACCAATCTGGCTTAAAGTAACGTACTAATCCTGTTTTTGCTGTATAATAATGCCCTGGTGGAAATGCTTTAAATTCTTCACATTGGTCTGCTATTGCTTTCATTTCTGATGAAAAATATAATCTTCCTTCAGCATCTTTGCCATAATACAATGGTTTTACTCCTATTGGATCTCTCCCTGCTATAAAATCATCTCCATCTACTACTACAAATGCAAATACACCATCTAATTTATCTAAAAATTCATAGCCAAACTTTTCATATAAATGTACTATTACTTCACTGTCTGACTTTGTTCTAAATGTATGGTCTTTTAAAATTGTATCTCTTAATTCTTGATGGTTATATATTTCTCCATTATGCACCATATAAGCTGTATCACACCCTTTAATTGGTTGTTTACCTGTATGTAAATCTATTATTGATAAACGTTCGTGTGATAATATATGTCCATTCTCTGTTACATGTATATCATGCTCATTTGGACCTCTATGACTCATTCTACTTGATAGCTTTCTTGCTTTTTCTACTGCTACTCCTTTTCCGATAATTGCTAAAATCCCGCACATAATATTTTGTTTTAAATTATATGCAAATAACTGTTTAATATTAGTTTTTTGAAACTGAATTTTATATTTTAGTTAATAATTATAACTTTATTATTATAATTAAATATAATTTGTAATTCAAAGTTTGATTATTATTACTTAAAGTTTAAAACAATAAGTAGTGTGTAATAAAGAGGCTGTCTAAAAAGTTAATTAATTGTCATTACGAAAGGTGATTGAAGTAATCTTTTGAAAATCAGTTATGGTTTATTTAAAAGATTATTTCACTTTGTTAGGAATGACGCTTTTTAGACAGCCTCTTAATATGTTTATTAAGGTTTTTAAATTTTATTTTTCTAAAAACGGATATTTATAATCTGTTGGTGGTACAAATGTTTCTTTTATTGTTCTATTAGATACCCAACGTAATAAATTCCATACAGAACCTGCTTTATCATTTGTTCCTGAGCCACGAGCTCCTCCAAATGGTTGCTGTCCTACTACTGCTCCTGTTGGTTTATCATTTATATAAAAGTTTCCTGCTGCATCTTCTAATGCATCGGTTGCTATATCTATTATATACCTATCTGCACTAAAAATTGCTCCTGTTAATGCGTATGGTGATGTATTATTTACTAATTCTAAAGTTTCTTTCCATTTAGAATCGTCATAAACATAAACGGTTAGTATTGGTCCAAACAGCTCTATGTGCATGGTTTTATAATCTGGTTTTTTTGCAAGAATTATTGTTGGTTCAATAAAATAACCTTTGGAGTTATCACATTTACCACCAATAACAATCTCTGCTTCTGGATCTCTTTTTGCATCTTCAATAAAATTTGATAATTTATCAAATGCTCTATTATCAATTACTGCATTTATAAAATTGGTAGTATCTTCTGGCGATCCCATTTTCATGGTTTTTATTTCTGCTACTACATGTTTTTTTACTTCTTCCCACTTTGATTTTGGTATGTATGCTCTTGATGCTGCTGAACATTTTTGCCCTTGGTATTCAAACGCTCCTCTAGACATTGCTGTTGCTACTTGCTTAGCATCTGCTGATGCATGCATCCAAATAAAATCTTTTCCTCCTGTTTCTCCTACTATTCTTGGGTATGATTTGTATATTCCTTTACGAACATTTGTTCCTATATTATCCCAAAAGCCATTAAAAACTCCTGTGGATCCTGTAAAGTGTATTCCTCCAAAATCTTTATGATCTAATACTACTTCAGTAATCATAGCTGCACTACCTGTTACCATGTTTATTACACCATCTGGCACTCCTGCTTCTTTAAATAATTCCATTAATATTTGTGCAGAATATACTTGTGTACGTGCTGGTTTCCATATTACTACATTACCCATCATTGCTGGTGCTGCTGATAAGTTTGCTGCTATGGATGTAAAGTTAAATGGTGTTATTGCATATACAAACCCTTCTAACGGTCTATATTCCATTCTGTTCCATATTCCTGGTGATGATATTGGTTGGTTTTGATATATCTCCGTCATAAATTGTACATTAAATCTAAAGAAATCTATCAATTCACATGATGCATCTATCTCTGCTTGCATCACATTTTTTGATTGCGCTATCATGGTTGCTGCATTCAATTTTGCTCTGTATGGCCCTGCTAATAAATCAGCTGCTTTTAAAAATATTGCTGCTCTACTTTCCCATGGCATTTTTGCCCATTTTTTACGAGCTTTCATTGCTGTTTTTATGGCTAATTCTATGTGCTTTTTTTCTGCCAAATGATATTGCCCTACTGTATGTTTTATATCGTGTGGTGGATGGATAGTAACCGTATCTCCTGTTCGTATCTCTTCGCCTCCTATATAAAATGGTATATCTACTTTTTGCTTGTACATTTTCTTATACATTGCCAATAATTCTTTACGTTCTGCACTTTTAGGTGCATACGCTTTAACTGGTTCGTTAACTGCAGGTGGTACGTTATAAAATCCTGTTGCCATTTGTTATATTTATTAAAAAGTTTCGACTAATTTTGTAATGACAAAGTTACTACTTTATTTTAGATTATAAATGTAATAATATACATTGAATCTCAAATTTAACAGTATTAAAATAATAATGATTAAGTAAATTAAATGTGTACTGTTACCTATATACCTATTAGTAAAACCGATTTTATTTTAACTTCGAGCAGAGATGTTCCTTTTGCTAGAGAAAAAGCGCTTTTACCAAAAATTTATATGGATGGTGATGTTGCTATTACCTACCCAAAAGACGGTAAAGCTGGTGGTTCTTGGATTGGTCATAGTGATAAAAAAAGATTGATTTGCTTACTTAATGGCGGGTTTAAAAGTCACTATTTAACTACTCCTTCTACTATAAAATATCGTAAAAGTAGAGGGTTAATTGTCTTAGATTTGTTGAAAGTAACAGATATTAATTCCGCTTTAAGCAAAATAGACTTAAGCAATATTGAACCTTTTACTTTGGTTATTGTTGACTGGAATACCACAACTAATTCCGTTGATAACCTTCAATTAATTGAACTTGTTTGGGATGGTGTACAAAAACACATTACTGCTTTACCCCAAAAACACCACATTTGGTCTTCTTCTACTTTGTATGATACTACAATGAAAAAAATGCGAAAAGATTGGTTTGTAGAATTACAAAATTCTTTTTGTCCAAAACACATATCTAAAACGGAATTAAATAATCTTTATAAATCTCGAATTCTAAATTTTCATCGTAAAGCAGGTATTGGTGATTGTAATGTAGATGTGCTTATGAAACGTGAAAAAGTAGGTACAGTTAGTATCACGCAAGTAAATAAACTCAATAATGAAATAATAATGGATTATGAAGAAGTTAAATAAGGAATCCTAAAAATGAAATAAATAAATATAGTTGAGTATGAAATATTTAATGATTGTTTTATACCAAATACACATTAAAATAAGCCTAATAAATCGTTTATTTTATCACTCCTTTTCTTCAAAAAATAGATCCATAACGTAGGCTATGAATAGATTTTTACTCATCAATGAGTAATAAACTAAATCAATTTCTTTCAGCTCATTTCAAAATGTACTTGGTATTAATTCTTCCTTGATTATAAAATTTACGCATCGCTTTATACAAAAAAACAGAAATAAAAATAAGGATAATAATGAAAAATGTCATTTTTATTTAGGAAAATTCTATCCAATATAATTCCTACAAGTAATAAAATAAAAAATACTGTTTGTACATTAAATACAAAAATAAGATTCTCTGTATAATTGTATTTTCTTCGAAAATATACTAATCTTAAAAATAAAGGCAATAGAAAAAACATTACTAAAGATGACTTTGAAATCATATTGTTTGAAAAAGATCTTCCTGCATCTCCTCCTTTAGTAACTTTTTTTAATTCTTGTAGTTTTTTAAAGAAAAATATATTTTTATCCGTTCGCTCATAGCCTAAAGAGGCTAAGGATTTCCCTACATCTTTTGTTTTAGAATTAAAGAAATAAACATATTTCTTAAGCCAAGGAGAAGAAGTAACAATGTCATTTTATTTTTTTAAATTTACTTTATAATCAATATTTTTTACTACTAATTCTTTTTAGAAACTTGCTATATAAGTTTTTTTGAATTTATCATAATTATATAAACTATCCTTTTCAAAAAGATTGTTGTTGTCTAATTCTTCGTATAAATTATTTATTCTCTTGTCTAATAATTTATTTATAATTTTATCTTTTTGGTTACTCGTTAATTGAACGTTTTTAATTGTTTTATGATTTGATGAATTACAGGGATATTAACACTATCTTTTTAGCTTTTATTTTGCCCTACCATAAAATCATTTACAACTCCTTTGTTTTTCGTTTTCTATATTCTTACCATTGGTAGATAACATGTTATTATATCCATCAATACTTATAAAAATACCTGTGACCAAAAAGAAAATAATACTTACGTGTAAATACAGTTGAAACGGATTTACATATTTCATCCGTTCTCCATTTATGTACTCTTTAGTAACCTTTCCTGGGTTAAATAATAAAGGTTTTATGGTATTAATTGTATGTGTATCAAAAGCAAAAAAACACTAAGTAGTTCCGTAATATATTGTTTAATACTTAAGGGTTTGGTATCATTTACTTGACCACAATTTGAACAAAAATTGGCTGTTCACAATTTAAACATTCAATTCCTTTGGTATTTTTTTAAAGTGAGTATTCGATTTCATAAAAATTTAGTTATGAAGCTCCATAATTAATAATTGAAAAGTAGGTATAACAACTTTAAATTTTCGATTTGTGTTAAGTATTATCATATTAAAAAAGCCTCCCATTGATCCAATAGGTGAAATTAAGCTACAAAAAGAATTATAAACATGTATTTCATTTTTGGCAATAACTGGTTGTTTTCCTATCACTCCTTCTCCTTCAACAATTTCTTTGTTGTTTAGTGAGTCAAAAATATCCCAATGCCGACTTATTAATTGTACCGTTTCATTACCTAAGTTTTCAATAGTAACTTGGTAACTAAATAAATAATTTAGTTGTTTATTTTGATAACGAGTGTCTATAAATCTCGTTTTTACAGATACTTTAATTCCATTTGTTATTAGTTGTACCATTGTTTTTTAGTTTTAATCTTCTAAAAATAAAAACGATTTTCCTTCTTTCGTTTCTTTTGCAAATTCAGCAATAGTTTTGTTTCCCATACCTTCAATCATGCTTTTCTTAAATGGTGCTACCATGTGATGTATGGCACAAGGATTTTCATCTCCACACCTTTCTAAGCCTAAAAAACATTCTTTAAATAAACCTACTCCTTCGGAACTAGCAATAATGTCTAACATTGATTTTTCCAGATTCTCTTTAGTTAAATAAAAACCACCATTGGGTCCTTTTGCTGAAGAAATCAATTTGTCCTTAACCATTGTTTGTAAAATTTTTGCTAAAAATGGTGCTGGAACTTTTATAGAATCTGCAACTTCTTTTGAACCCATTTTTTTAAACTTATCGGTGTTTATTGCCAAATACAGAACGGCTCTAATTGCATATTTACTTGAGTTTGTTAACATATTACAAATATAAAGTTTTTATTATCTTTTAAAAAGTTAATATAAACTTATTTATTTTACTGTAATGATAGTACTTTTGCTGATAGAATGAAAAAATATTTTTACCTTATACAATTACAATTTTTAGGATTTCGCTTTCATGGATGGCAAAGACAAGATAATATAAAAACCGTACAAGGACATGTAGAGAAGACTTTAAAATTTGTTTTAGGAAAAAACAAAGCTAAAGTTTTAGGTGCTGGAAGAACAGATGCTAGGGTTTCTGCTAATAATTTTCCGATTGAATTATTTATTTATGAAGAAATTAAAGACTTTAAACAATTTTTAATTGATTTTAATATGAATTTACCAAATGACATTAAAGCTTTAGCTATTAAAGAAGTGGGTGCTAAATTTAATGTTATTAACGATTCAAAAGTAAAGGAATATCTTTATTTTTTCTCGTATGGTAGTAAAAACCATCCTTTTGCAGCTCCTATACTTACTTGTTTTTATCAAGATTTAGATTTAGATTTAATGAAAAAAGGGGCACAACTTTTTAAAGGGCATCACTGGTTTAGACATTACTGTACTAAACCAACTGATTTTGCCATTTATAACAGAGAGATTTTAGTGAGTGAAATTGTAGAAAACAATATTTATTCTGCAAATTTTTTTCCTGAAAAAACCTATATTTATCGAATTAAAAGTAAAGGTTTTCTGAGAAATCAGGTTCGCTTAATTATGGGTACTCTTTTTAGATTAGGGCAAGGTGAAATTACTTTAGATTTTATTAAAAAATCACTCGTAGAGCATAATATTGATAGACCTCTGCCTTTTGTTGCTCCTGCTTCTGGCTTAATTTTACATAGTGTTACTTATAAAGATAAATAATTTTTTACGTTCTTTGTCTCCAAAAACACAAAAAGAATATGTCTGTAAACGAAAATTTAAAAGAAGAATGGTCTGCAATACAAAAAAAAATTTCTACTAAATTTGCTGATGGTGAATTAATGGATGTTGATTCTATAGTTTATCTTATTGGTGTACAAGAATTGGGTAAAGGTTATCAAAAATTTAAAAAAGATGAAAAAATTGCATTAATGCACATTGCTGTATGTCGTTTATTAGAACCTTTTGGTTATTATACTTTTGATTATTTTGATGAAGATGGTTGGCCACATTACAATTTAGTAGAAGATCTTCCGTTTCTAAAAGGTGGCGAACAGACTGTTTTATTAAAACAAGCTATTGTAAATTATTTTATGGAGAAAAGGTTTTAATTTATAGGTTTATTAACAAATTTTGTTAAAAAACACATAAAAACGGTCAATAGATTATATCGCCGTAAAATGTACATTAAAAAACAGTTATTTTGTCTAACTAAATTTCATTCCAATGAAAAATATTTTTTTTATTCTTTTGCTGTTTATTAGTAGCCTTATTTCTTATTCTCAAGAAAAATATACTATAAGTGGTTATATACTAGATGGTAAAACAGGAGAACGATTAATAGCTGCCAATGTATTTGAAATAAACTCAAGTAACGGAGCAACTTCTAACAATTATGGGTTTTATAGTTTAACACTTACAAAGGGAGAAATAAACCTACATACTTCTTTTGTTGGATATGAAGATTTTACTATGAAATTTAATTTGGATAAAGATAAAATCATCAACTTTAAATTAAAACCTTCCGTAGCTTTAAATGAAATAGTTTTAACGGGTAAAAAAAGAGCTAAAATAGAGAAGAGAACACAAATGAGCCAGATTAATATTGCTATAAAAGATATTGAAAAAATTCCAACCATTTTAGGCGAAAATGATGTTCTAAAAACATTACAACTATTACCAGGTGTACAAGGTGGTACTGAAGGGATGAATGGTGTTTATGTTAGAGGTGGAAGTCCTGATCAAAATTTGGTAATTTTAGATGGTGTGCCAGTTTATAACGTTTCTCATTTAGCTGGATTTTTATCTGTTTTTAATACCGATGCTATTAAAAATGTTTCGCTTACTAAAGGTGGTTTTCCTGCTAGGTATGGTGGTAGATTGTCTTCGGTAATTGAAATAAATATGAAAGAAGGTAATAAAAAAGAGTTTCATGGCGAAGGTGCCATTGGTTTTTTGTCCTCTAGACTAACAATAGAAGGTCCTATAATAAAAGATAAAACATCTTTTATGGTTTCTGGTAGAAGAAGTTATTTTGATGTAATTGCGAAACCTTTTATTAAAAAAAGTGCTAAAAAAAAGGGAGATGAAGTAGATTTTAGTACTTATTTTTATGATTTGAATGCAAAAGTAAATCATGAATTTAATCAAAAACACAGTTTGTATTTGAGTACCTACTTAGGTTCCGATGTTTTTAAATTTAGATCTAAAGATAATGATCCTAATAGCAATGATTATTCTGAATCTAAAAGTGGTATTGATTGGGGAAATGTAATAACTGCACTTAGATGGAATTATAATATTAACAATAAGTTATTTGCAAATACTACCTTAACGTATAGTAAGTTTAATTTTAATTTTGAAGCTGGTGAAGAAGATAATTTAAATGGAGATAATAATCTGTTTAATGCAAAATATAAATCTGGTATTTATGATTTTACTGGTAAAATTGATTTTGATTATATTCCTAACCCAAATCATCATATTCGGTTTGGAATTGGAGATACGTACCACACATACAATCCTGGTGCAATCTCGGTAAAAGGTGATTTTGATGATGAAGACTTTACGTATTTAGACCAGCAAAAAAAACATTATTCTCATGAGTATTTTGCGTATTTGGAAGACGAATTACGATTAGGTAAGCTAAAAGCAAATCTTGGTTTACATGCCTCTGGATTTACTATATCCAACAAAAATTATTTTTATCTACAACCTAGAATTGGTTTACGATATTTATTAAATAAGAAATGGAGTTTAAAAGTTTCTTATGCCGCCATGACCCAATATATTAATTTATTAACCAATGAATCTATTGGTTTACCTACGGATCTTTGGGTGCCTTCTACAAAAAGAATTGAACCGCAAACCTCTTGGCAAGGTGCTATTGGTATTGCTACTACACTCAAAAATAATCTCGAATTTAGTGTGGAAGGGTATTATAAAAAAATGGATAATGTAATTTCGTATAAAGAAGGTGCTAGCTTTTTTAATATAGCAGAAAATTGGGAAGATAAAATAACACAAGGTAATGGTACCGCTTATGGTATGGAAGTGTTACTCCAAAAGAAAAGAGGAAAAACTACTGGATGGATTGGTTATACTTTGGCATGGAACAAAAGACAATTTGACGCTATTAACGGTGGTAAAGAATTTCCTTTTAAATTTGATAGAAGACATGATTTTGAAATAATTGCAATTCATAAATTTTCGGATAGATTTCATATAAGTGGTACATGGGTTTATGGTACTGGTAATTCCATTTCGTTGCCAGAAGCTACTTATACAAGTTTTAATCAAGGTGGAGTACTAACACCAATATCTATAATTGGCGAAAAAAACAGTTATAGAATGCCTGCCTACCATCGTTTAGATTTGGGTGCAGAATTTATTAAAAAAACAAGTTGGGGTGAGCGTGCATGGATTTTTGGGGTTTATAATACCTATATGAATGATAATCCTTTTTATATTTATCTTGGCGAAAACTTTGAAACCAACAAAAAAGAATACAAACAAGTTAGTTTAATACCAATAATCCCATCGATTTCTTATCGATTTAAATTCTAATAGTTATGTTATATATAAAAAAATTAATACTAATTTTTATTGCAGGTTTTATTTTAACTTCTTGCAGTAAAGATTTTTTTGAAAAACCTATTGATTTAGATATTGATAACCATGTTAGTAAAATGGCTGCCACCGCTGTTCTTGGAGATTCAGATGAAAATAATCTAGTTCTTGTTTCCTATACATCCAGTCCTTTAAATAATAATACTAACGATCAATTATTAGATAATGCTACAATTACTTTATCTGGGAATAACAATGATATCTCTTTTAGTTTTCTACCTCAAGAACGTTTTTATGCCTCTAATTCTAGTATTAATTTTATTCCAAATATAGAATATACTTTAACAATTGCTACACCAAATTATAATACCATAGTTTCAAAACAAATTTATCCAGAGCCTGTTGCAATATTGGAAGCTACTTTAACCGAAAATACTTTAAAAATTAAATTTAACGACAATCCAAATAAAAAGAATTTTTATTTACTACAATTACAAAAGTATGATGATGATGATAATCAATTTTATAATAAAGTTATAGATCCTTTTGGTTCATCAACTAGATCTTCTGGGTTTTGTGATACCTGCCTAAATTTTAATGACGATACTTTTAATGGCGAACAAAATTTTGAAATTGTTGCTACTAATTATTTTTATGACCCAGATACTACATATAAAGTGATTTTATACAATGTTACCGAAGATTTTTATAAATATGATAGGTCTTTATTTCGCTCTATATACGCAGAAGGTAATCCGTTTGTAGAGCCTGTTATCTTACATCGTAATTTTGAAAACGGATATGGTGTTTTTGGTTTGGTAAATCGATCTGAGTTGATTTTTAATCAATAAACCTGTTTCTGTTTCTTATTAAATCTACTGAATTGTTGCAACAATATCTTTTAGTAATTTATTAAATGTTGGATGCCCACCCAAACCAAATCTAACAATTACTAAATCTTTAGATGGTATTATAAAAACACGCTGTCCTTGGTAACCATTACACGAATATAAATCTTTTGGTGCATCTGGAAAAAAACCTTCTGTATTTAACCAAAAATGTCCGCCATATACACCTTTAGAAGTATTGGTTGGTTTACGGGTAAAATCTACCCAAGACTTATTTAGAATTTGTGTGCCATTCCAATTTCCTTGATGTAAGTATAGTAAACCAAATTTCGCCCAATCTCTTGTAGTTGCCCAAGCGTAAGAAGATCCTACGTATTTACCAGAATAATCTGCTTCCATAAGCATAGAAGACATCCCAATTTTATCAATTAATTGGGTGTACCAAAAGTCTAAATAATCTTGTTGTGTTGTAAATTGATTATAAATAAAACCACTTAATAAATTGGTTGTTCCACTAGAATAATTCCACGTTTCGTTTGGTTTACCAACAAATTGCTTGTTTTTTTGTCTAATACTCATATCGGCATCGATGAAAAGCATTTGCGTAACATCACAAATTTTGGTATAATCTTCTTCCCATTCTAAGCCAGAATTCATATTTAATAAATTACGAAGTGTTATGTTTTTACGATCGTCATTTTTCCATTCGTCAAATAAATTTTGTTGGCTTAAGTTAACTTTTCCTTGTTTTTCTAAAACACCAACAACTGTACTAGTAATACTTTTTGCCATAGACCAACCTAATAGTACCGAGTTTTTATCAAAGCCTTTTTTATAGTGTTCTGCAATAATTTGATCTTTATAAATTACTAAAACAGAACGTGTTTTTTTACTAGTTTCTTCGTTTTTATCAAAAGCATTATTTACTGCAGCTGTTAAATCTTTGTAATTCACATTGGTAAAAACAGTGTCTTTTTGAGGTAAATTTCCGTAGGGAAAAGCCAATTCTGGAGCTTTACTTCGTTTTGGTTTTGCACTAGTTTTATTTTTATAAATGCCATTTGGCAATAAGACAGCACCCAAACCATCGCGATAAATTGCAGTCCGTTTTTTTAAACCAAATACCGATGAGCTTACCGACTTATAGTCTTCATCTACTTTATTAGAAGCTAAATTCATAGAAGGTACATTATTATCGGTTTCTATGGTTCTTGCAACACTTCTACCAGCTAAAAAATGATGCGATGCAATGCTTTTGGAAGAAAAACCACTTACAATATCGAATTTTGGATATAAAGTAAAATAAAGATACGCAATAATTCCTAAAAGAACTAAACCTACTAATTTTAAATATTTTGTCATTTGTTAAACTTTAGAAAAACAAAAATGAGGAATTATAAGTTATAATTCCTCATTTTTTTAAAATTTTCAGTATTTAATTTCTTCCACATTGTTCATTACCACTTGCAATAATTGCGCTTAAAGCATCGGAAGTAATAAATTGTGCTTCGTAAGTAAAACTATTATCCATTAATTGACCATAATAAGCTCTCATATGATTTCTAGAACCACATTTTAATTTGCTATATGCATCTAAGATGTCATTGTGGTCTGTTCTATTTTCAAACTCTTCAATATCTTTAATATCTAAATCTTCTATGATTGCACCTACTTTTAAAGCTTCTAATTCTGATACATCTACTTGAGCAGTCAAATCATTATACAATGTTTGTAATTCTGCGTTGTTAAACACACCTCTTGTTGTAGAAGCAGGATCGGCTAAATCATATCTGTTTAATAAAGATAAAATTTTATCCATGTGTTTTTGTTCGCTTTGTGAAATATTATTTGATATATCTAAAGCATATTTATCAAAAGCGTATAAATAGACATCTCTAGCCAATTTCTCTTCTTCTCTAAGGGTTAATAAATCGTCTTTTTCTGTTTGTGATAATGGTGCAAAGTCATCATCTTTGTTACAGCTCAGTAAGCTGAATAATACCATTGTTGCTAAAACTAATTTTCTCATAATTTAAT
>Ga0256840_1002261_pt1 | contig 17172 bp, 9 predicted proteins | sample 355202metaG_FD_185969 | JGI IMG/M metagenome (GOLD analysis project Ga0256840, IMG submission 185969) | Hydrothermal vent microbial communities from Mid Atlantic Ridge, Atlantic Ocean - 355-202 | ecosystem: Environmental > Aquatic > Marine > Hydrothermal vents | place: Atlantic Ocean: Mid... | reverse complement strand
AAATTCTACTGTTTTATTTTCTTTATCAATTACGCAGAGAGCCATATCCATTCCGTCTTGCGACAGTCCTTCTTTTTCTTGTTTTAAGGCTGTTATCACGTAATCGTTCATTTTTTCAAGGATAACATCTGCTTTAGTTATTCCGTTTGTTTTAACTATTGATGTCAGAATTTCACTTCCTATCATACTCATTAAAGCTCCCGGAACGCCGTGTCCCGTACAATCAACGGCAGTGTATATGATTTTTCCGTCTTGTTCGGCATACCAGTAAAAATCACCGCTTACAATATCTCTCGGTTTAAATAAAATAAAGTTTTCGGGTAAGCCTGCACTTATTTTTTCTTTAAGCGGCAGCATTGCCTCCTGAATTCTTTTTGCATAATTTATACTTGCGGTAATTGAGTTGTTTTTTTGAATAATTTCTTCGTTTTGTTGTGATAATATTTCATTTTTTGCTTCAATTTCTTCTTTTTGAAGCTGAATTTCTTTTGTTCGTTCTTCTACTATTCGTTTTAAATTTTCTCTTTGTTTTTTGAGTCGTGCAATACTTAATTGTATAACCCCGTAAATAAAAAGAATAAACAGGACAAAATAACCGAGGTATGCTCCGAATGTTCTGTACCACGGAGGCAGTATTTCAAAGGTATATTCTGCGGTTTTGCTTTCTACGTTATACAGATTTCTGGCTTTTACAATAAAGGTGTAAGTTCCGGGTCCGAGGTTTGAGTATTCTTTATCGGTTTTTGATTTCCAATCGGACCATTTAGTATCGTTTCCTTTAAGTATAAATTTATATTTAATTTTTTCCGGTTCTTCATAAAAAACGGATGAAAACGAGAACCTTAAATCGTTAAATTCGTAGGGGATACTCGGAATTTTTTCCGGATTTTGCTTCAAAGCCATAAAGCCTGAGTCGTTTACGAATGCACCTCCGAATATTAAGGAGTCGTTTTTAACAAACTCAACTTTTCTGATTAATGCAGGGAAAGGTTCTTCAAATTTCTTTTTCATATCCAGGTTATAAAGGACGAAGCCGCTTTCTGTTCCTACTATAAGTTCGTAATCTGATATTTGGTTTATGCTGAAAATATTATTTTTTACTTTATAGAACGGGGTTTTAAGGACGGGTTGAGGTACCCCGTTTTTAAATTTTACCAGTCCGAGTTCCCATGATTGTTTATTTTTTATTTTCGGGTCGTCAATAGCTTCTTTAAACCATATATTTCCGTTTTTTGCCTGATAAATATTGGTTATTTTGATGTTTTCTTTCCCGAATATTTTTGTAAACTCAGTGTCTTTTATAAATTTCCGGGTTTTTTTGTCAAAAGTATATATTCCGTTTTTTGTCGTGAATATTATACGATTATTGATTTTAAAAACATAATTTCCGTATATCTCCGGTAACCCGTCTTTTTCGGTAAATGTTTTGCTTTCGATGACAGAGTCTGTTTTTTCGTTTAGCGTTAAGCGAAAAACGCCTTTGCTTCTGTCTGAAATCCAAAAGTTTCCGTCAGAGTCTTCTTCGATGTGTCTGAAATTTCCTTTAAAGTTTTTGACAGAATGGCTGAATTTCCAAGTTCCGTCAGATAAAGAGAATACGGATAAACCGTGCCCGCCTATTGCAAGTATTTTGTCAGGATGTTTGTTTAATTTTATAAAACTTTTGACACTGACATTGGGTCCTATAAGATGAGCTTTGTTGTCGATTATTTCGAATAAACCTGATTGTCCGGCAAACAGCAGGGTATTATTTAAGGTGTCTATTTTCCATATTTGTGTATGTCCGGTAGGATTTTCTATGAGCTTGAATTTTTTATCTTCCGAGTCGTTTTTGAAAATAAAATCGCGATAAAAAAGTCCGGCTGCAGTTCCGATATAAAGTTTATTTTTAAAAAGAATGGATGAGTGAACGGCTTCGGTAAGGTTTGCCTGCGCTGAGAAAACCGTATAGGGCAAGTTAGCGTAAATTATTGATATTCCGTCATTTGTTCCTATCCAGATATTGTTGTCCCTGTCGGTGTAAACACACCAGACGGTGTTATTTTGCAGTCCGTTTTCTGCGGAAAGGTGTTTTATTACGTGAAGTTTATTATTTGCTATAATCATTCCTTTTCCGTAAAGTCCGCCGAGAAAATAGTTTTCATTATAAACAGACGGGTAAATAAGATTATAGAAAAGAGGGTTTCTTTTGATGCTTTTTAATTTTCCGTCTGACAGTATTTTTACGCTGTCTTGCCAGCTTGTTATGTATAAAGAGTTGTCAGGAGCAGGAAAAATTCCGAGCGGTTGTTTTTTTGAGTAATATTGTTCGGTTCCTTTTACTAAAACTAATTTATCATTTTTAAATTCCAAAATTCCGCGTCCTTTTTCATGAACAAAAATTCTGTCGTTTACTTTAAATGAGCCGCTGAAATTATTTTCGGGTTTTTGTATATCTATGGTTTTAATTGTGTCGTTTTCGTATATATAAAGTGTTTGCGGTGTAACAAATAAGGCGTGATTTTTTTTTGTAATCTGAACTTTTCTGACGATTGTAAACTGTTTTTTCTTTTCGGGAATTTTATCGGACAGAGATTGGTATTTCATATTACCTTTATCGTCAATTTTAAGGTAACCTAATTCTCCTACACTTGCTCCTACATATATTCTTCCGTTTTTGTCTTTTGCAAGAGAGTATATGTTGGGGTCGCCGGGTAAAAATATTTTACGCCAAGTATTTCCGTCAAATTCCAAAATGTAAGTTTGGTTTGCAAAATACATTACGCCTCTGTTATCCTGAACTATTGAGAACGTTTGGTTGTTACCGTCGTAATCAACTCTGGTGTAGTTTTTTATGTATGGAATACCTTTGCTTTCAATTTGAGAGTAAATTGTTGTGCAGGACAATAAAAAAGTAATTATCAGAAAGTATTTTTTAATATTCATTTTTATAAAGATTAGAAATCCGGATTGTTTAATATGTTGCAAATTTAAAATAAAACATTAATCGTGCCAAGCGGAAAGAATTACTTCTCCTTTCGGGCTTATCAGCTCATAGTAAAGCTCCTTGAGTTTAAGATTTGAGAAGTTATTTTCCGTATAGTTTGTTTTGTATCCTAATATGTTAAAAGTATTACTGTTCAGTTTGAGGGCTTTTACTCCGAAATAGCTGTGATTATTGAACAGCGGTATGTATTTTTCGACTGTTCCTTTTGATATTACCGTAATTAAAACATTGGTCGTATTATTGTTTTTTCCGGCTTTTGAAAAAATCGTATTCCCCGACAGGTTTGTATAGTTAATAAAATTGCTGAAAATATAAAGTTTTTTATTTCGTTTAATCATATCGAAAACAGATGCGGAGGCTTCTGTTTTTACTTCGTATGTTTGAAGTTGGTCGTCAGGGTTGTAGTGATAAATAATTTGCTCTCTGTCGGTATTAATTTTATTAAAAGTTTTACCGTTGAAAACTATAAGGACAATATTATTTATATCATCGTATTTTAAGAGTCGCGGAATTTTTCGATAAGGCAATTCTTTTTTTAAAATTATATTGCCTTTGTTGTCATACTTTATCAGTGTGTTGGTTATTTGCTTGCCGATTTCTGTTTTTACGGTAAAACATCCTTTATCAAAAGGGGCTGTAAGAAGGTTATAGGTAAGAGACGAGTCGCTTTTTTCAGAAAGAGATAAGAAGTCTATGTTTTTTTTGTCTGTTGAGAGACCTGTAAATCCTTGTGTCGTATCATTTTCAGCAACATAAAAACCGGAAAACCAAAGTTTATTGTCTTTTGTTGTTTTAAAATCGGTTATGTAAAATGTGTTTTTTTCAATATTTTCGTTGTTCGGTGAGGTAATATCAGTATGTATTGATATTGAGTCGTTATATTTTAAATCATTGTCGGTGCTTTTATATGTTGTAAGGAAAAGGTGCTTTTTTAAGTTCATAAATGCGTCTTTTACCTTTGCATCGAAGAATAATTCCTGTCTGAAAGAGTATTCTCGCAAACCTTTCATCCCGCCGTAAACGGAAAGGTAGAAATTTTTGTATTTTTTTACTTGTTCGGGAGTTATTCCGGCTGCAAAGATTTTATTTATACTGTCGGCTTTATTTTTTTTATTTATTAAACCATTACAATATGTGCTTCTTTTTAATATCGGGAAGTTTGTCAGAGTTGCGGGGTTGTTTATGGGCTTCTTAAATAATACCAAGAAGTTTATTTTAGCTTCATTTAATTTGAATAGTTTTATGAGGAGAGAGTTATTGTCAAATTTTTCAATTTTGTAAACAAATTTTTCATCAAGCTTAAATTCAGGGTATTCGTCGGAGTATTCTCCGTTTTCAAGCTCGTTGATTTTTTGTTTTATCAGAGCGTCTTGGTTAACTATATCTGACCTGTTGCTTTTTATCATATTATTTTTAACCTGTCTTACGTTCTCTACCCATTTTTTATAGTTCCAAAGAGGAATGTCATTGTTCAGAAAACCGGAATACGTAAGCCCGTCAAGACGATACGTAACAATATCTTTTAAGTGATAGTTTTGGTTGTAATTTTTAAGAGGATATTCGCTTAAAGCTTCCTTATACAGTTTAAAATAAACTAATGTCGAATCAAAATTTGATTCTAATTTTTGCATATCTTCAACAAGCTGCGGGTCATCACTTAGGTATATGTTTTTTATTTTAGCGTAATCAGAGTTTATTTTCATAAACAGACTCACGCATTCATTATAAAAACTGCTGCTTTTATTATAAAAATTAATAATTTCGGTAACGTGCTTTTCATAGTCTTTAATTTCTGCAGCTTGTGCGTCTATATACTCCTCAATATCACTAATCTTAAGTTTTTTTCCTTTTGGGATAATAGGGGCGTTTTTGTAGTAAGAACGATTTTTGTTTTTTTCGTCTTTCATATACAACTTTGCCAGGTTAAAATACAGTTTAGTGTTGTAAATAAACAGTTTAGTGTAATAAAATTCTTTGTAAGGGTCAAAATCAAAAGCCCACTCTTTTGCTATTATTCCGAGTTGAAAGTATGCATTTGCAAATTCCGGATTTTGTTTTTGATATGCAAGCAGTAATGTGTATGCTCTTTCTTTATCTCCGCTCAGAACAACTTTATATACATCATCATATTTAATTCTTGAAGATGCCGCAGAAATATTACAAAGTAAAAGCAGAAATAAGACGTGTATGATTTTGTATTTTACCATAACTGTTCGGATTATTATGATTTTATTTCAATGATTTTGAGCTCTACCCGCCTGTTTTTTGCTCTGTTTTCCTCAGTATTAACAGGGAGGTAGGCAGGTTTGCTTTCTCCGTATCCTTTAGAAATTATTTGTTCTTCAGGAATGCCTTTATCAATCAAGTATTCTTTAACCGACTGAGCTCTTTTGTTTGATAATTTTAAATTATATGCTTTAGACCCGACATCGTCAGTGTGTGCGGATATTTCAACTTTCATTTGCGGGTTTGTTTCCATAAGCTCAACAAGTTTGTTCAGTTCAACAAATGAACTTTGATTTAAATCGGCTGAATTTGTCTCAAAGTTTATATCCTTTAATTCGAACTTTGTGTTTTTTTTCAGGGGTTGGAGCTCGGCATTAAGGGTATAGTCAGCGTCTTCACTGACTAAATCAACAACGGTATTGTAAAAGGCGTAACCTTTTGGTTTTACACTTATTTCATATTGGGTTCCGTCTCTCAGTTTAATTTTTAACTTTCCGTCTTTTCCTGTCTTTATAGTTTTTATTATTTTTTCATTAGTTGAAAGGTTTGTTATTTCAACTGTTGCTTCTACACCTTCACCTGTTTCTTGGTCTGATAAGTTAATTTCATAGTCTATTTTTTTAACCTGAAGTTCCAAGTCTCTTTCAAATTCGCTAAATTGAACAACATCGCTTAAATCCAGATAAAATGAGTTTTTCAGAAAATGCTTGTGCTCGGCTTCTATTTTATACTTTTTTCCTATTGACAATGTAATTCCGAATCGTCCGGTGCTTAGATTTTTAACGGGAGTATTCTCAATTATTCTTCCGGTCTCATCGGTAATTGAAATATTAGCCGGAATAGGCTCATAGATTTCTGTATCATAAACGTTCAAAATTAAATTTATCTCAGAGTAAAGGTTTATATTTTTTTGTATTTCTTGAAATTTGTTAATTTTTCGGGCGTCAAAATAAAAAAAGTAATGTGATGAATTTTTGTTAAATACATCAATTCGGTATTTTCTTCCTTTTTGCAGAAACAGGCTGTATTTTCCTGTTTTTTTATCAGTAGTTACACTTGATAAAATTTCGGATGTATTGGGGTCTGTTATGTTTATGGTTGCATTGAGCGGTTTTCCGGTTTTCAGTTCAGTAACGTAACCGAAAAAATGAGTAGTTTTTTCAGGCTGCAAACCAAACGGCAATTTGTATATTACCGCTTTTTCATCTTTAGCATTTTTCTTTTTTGATTTTGTTTGATAATACAAATATTCTCCGGATAAAGGAATGCTGGGGTAGGCTTCGTCTTGAGAGTTATTTACCGTATCAACGGGGACAGGTGTAAGCCAGGCATTCTTAGTTATCTTTTTTGCATAATACAAATCAATTCCTGTTTTTTTATCACCTCTTACAGACATAAAATACAGTGTTTTATTGTCCGGAGCCATTCGCGGAGCTCTGTCGCAGCCTGCATTTATAGGGTCGGGAAGAGCTTTTGCTTTGCTCCATGCTGTATCAGTTTTCTCAGAAACATAAATTTGATAACATTCATAATCTTCAAATTCTTTATCTTCAAAACGCCGGGCAAAGTACAGGAATTTTCCGTCAAAACTGACAAAAGGGTCTGTTTCGTCAGCAGGTCCGTTAATCGGAGCTTTCATTTTGACGGGTGAAGACCAAATACCATTTACTTTTTTTGTATAATAAATATCGAAACTTGCATCTTTATTGTCTTCCAGCATACTGAAATAAATTATTGTTGCGTCATGATTATAGGTCGGTGCATCAATAAACCAGCCGAGCGAATCGTAAATATTTACGGAGCTGACAGGAACAGGCAAAGACCACTTGCCGTCAGATTGTTTTTTGCATTCAAACATACGGCGGTACTTCTTTGTTTGACTTATAAAAACAATGCTGTTCCCGTCATAACTTATATAAGGGGCAATTGTTCGGGTGTCTTCGTTATTAACAGGTTCGGGTAAAAGTTTTGCTTCTTGAGAGTTACCTTGTAAGGTATAAAATAAGATACAGGAGAATATAAAATATTTAATAAGTAACTTTCTGCTATTCATAAGAATAATATTTATCTCACAAATATACAAAGAACATTGAATCAATTAATATTTTTTTTGATATTTGCATACTAAATTAACATTTAAACATAAAATCAAATAAAATGGGTAAAACATTTGCAGAAAAGATTCTCGGAGCTGATACGGGAGCTGTTGTTTTCAAAAAGCCGGATATTATTCTTACGCATGATAATACGGCAAGTATAAAAAAGACATTTGAGAAAATGGGAGGCGAGAAAATTGCATACCCGGATCAACTTTTAATTGTATTAGATCATAATGCACCGCCCACAACAGCAGCACTTGCAACTCAATATCAGGAAATAAGGGATGTCGTTAAGGAACAAGGGATTAAAAAATTCTATGATGCAGGAAAAGGTATTTGTCATCAGATTATGTCGCATCATGCTGAGCCTGAGATGATAATAGTCGGCAGTGACAGCCATACGTGTACGGCGGGAGCTTTTAATGCACTTGCTGCCGGAATAGACAGAACTGAAGCGGCAGGACTTTGGAAAAGAGGAGAAACTTGGTTTCGGGTTCCGGAAAGTATGAAAGTTACTTTAAAAGGGAAATTACGAAAAGGCGTTTATGCAAAGGATATTTCATTGTGGATTATCGGAATGATAGGATCGGACGGAGCTAATTATATGTCAATTGAATATCACGGTGAAGGGGTAAAATCTCTCGGAATTTCAGAACGAATGACTTTAGCGAATTTAGCTTCGGAGATGGGAGCAAAAAATGCAGTTTTTCCGCCTGATGGGGTTTTGGCAAATTTTTACGGCAAGAAAGAAATTGAAGGAATTTGGGCAGACGAAGATGCAAACTACATTAAAGAAATTGAAATAGATTTAGACAAGCTGTTTCCTGTTGTTTCGGCACCGCATCATATTGATAATGTTAAAGCACTTGCCGAAGTTGCAGGCACACCTTTACAACAAGGATTTATCGGCACCTGCACAAACGGAAGAATTGAAGACTTGAGGCAGGCAGCCGAAGTAATAAAAGGAAAAAAAGTTGCTGAAGGATTTCAGTTGCTGATTACTCCTGCATCGCAAAAAATTTATTTGCAAGCTATGAAAGAAGGGTTGATAGAAACTTTCTTAGAGTCGGGAGCAAATGTTTTATCAGCTTCATGCGGACCTTGTCTGGGAACGGGGCAGGGGATACCTGCAGACGGATATAATGTTATTTCTACGGCAAATCGTAATTTTCTCGGACGTATGGGTAACAAAAATGCGAGTATTTATTTAGCATCTCCGGCAAATGTTGCAGCATCGGCAATTGAGGGTAAAATAACAGCGGCTTACGGCTTTGACAGAAAAGATAAGTTTCCGTATAAAAAGGAACAAAGTGCAATACTTACAATTTCGGAAAACGAAAACAGAAGGACAGAAAGCGGAGTGTGGAATTATGCCGATGTTGATAACTTAAATACAGACCTTATGTTTGCCGGAAATCTGACATATAAGGTCTTAAGTTCGGAGCCGAAGACCATAATTCCTCATTTATTTGCAGGATTTGACCCCAATTTTCATAAAAATGCACAAAAAGGTGATATTATAATTGCAGGAGATAATTTCGGCTGCGGCAGTTCTCGCGAGCATCCTGCCGTAGGGCTTTCTTATTTGGGAATAAAAGCGGTTATTGTTAAATCGGTAAATCGTATATTTTATCGTTCGTCAATTAATCAGGGACTTTTACTTATTGTTCATTCTGAAGCCGTAAATGCTTATAAGCCCGGAGATGATGTCGAAATTGATTTTATAAATTCAAATATTACGGTTGGAGGTAAGCGGTTTGATTTTGCGCCTTTGCCTGAAAAATTAATGCAGATTATAAAGAAAAGAGGACTTGTTAACTGGATTAAAGAACAGTAAAATACATTTTATTTTATACGGCGAGCACCTTTAAATTTAAGGTGCTTTGCTTTTTTAATTATCCGATATAAACTCTTTTTACTCTTTCGGAAACTCCGGTTAAAATCTCATACGGAATAGTGTTAAGTTTTTCAGATAATTTATCGGCAGGGTAATCATCACCGAAAATTACGGCTTCATCTCCTTCGCTTGTTTTCACGTCCGTAATATCAACCATACACATATCCATACAAATATTTCCGATTACGGGACACAGCTTTCCGTTTATCAAAACCTCACCTATACCGTTGCTTAATGCTCGGTTAAATCCGTCTGCATAACCTATGGGCAGAACAGCAATTAAACTGTCTCTTTTTGCCGACCATTTCCTTCCGTAACCTACTGTTTCATTTTTTTTGACTTTTTTTATCTGCAGTATTTTTGTTTTTAAGGTGCTTACGTTCATAAGTTTGTCTTTGTAAAAACCGAAACCGTAAAGACCGATACCGAGCCGTACGACTTCGAACTGATATTCCGGAAAACGTTCTATTCCCGCAGAGTTTAAAATATGTCTGTCAATGTGATAACCGAGTTCGTTTATTATTTTTTTGCTTAGCTTTTTGAATTTTGATATTTGATTTAATGTAAAATTGTCGTTCTGAGGCTCGTCAGAAGTTGCAAGATGCGAATAGACTGTTTTTACGTAAATTTGCGGATACGTTTTTAATAATTTTATTAAGTCGTTAATCTCATAATCGCAAAAACCGAGACGCTTCATTCCTGTATCAAGTTTTATGTGTACAGGCATTTTTTTTCCGGAATATGCTTCAACTTTTTCGGCGTAAGCATTTAAAATACCGAAACCGTAAATTTCAGGTTCCAACTTATATTCTATAATATCAGAAAGTCCGCTTTTGTCCGGGTTCATAACGATAATATCGGCAGTAATTCCTGCATTTCTCAATTTTACTCCCTCGTCTGTTAAGGCAACACCCAAAAAATCAACCTTATGATGTTGCATAAGTTTAGCAATTTCATAAGTTCCGCTTCCGTATGAAAAGGCTTTTACCATTACAGTAATTTTAGTGCCCTTTTTTAATAAAGACTTGTAATAGTTGAGATTATGAATAATTGCTTCGGTATTTACTTCCAGTACCGTGCGATGTTTTTTTAACTGTAAAATATCGGAAATACGTTCAAACCTGAAACCTCTTGAGCCTTTTATAAGAATATTTTCATTACGAAACTTGTATATCAACTCTGAACTTAAGAAATCTTCCGTTGTTTTAAAGAAAAATGTCTTTTCAATACCGGAAAAAAACGCTTTACATTCGGATATATTTTTTCCAATTCCTATGAACTTGGTAATTTTTGCAGATTTTGCATATCCGGCGGCTTTGCCGTACAAAACTTTATTTTCTGTACCGCTTTGGTAAATGTCGGACAGAATCAGAGTTTTATTTTTGTGAACAGATTGATATTCAAGAGTATCCAGTGCTATTCTTAAAGAGATAATATCGGAATTGTAACTGTCGTTTATGAGCAGACAGTTGTTAATTCCCTGTTTTTGCTCAATACGCATCTCAACGGCTTCCAGTGTTTCGAATCGCTTTTTAACTTTCTCGTTGAACATATTTTTTGAAAGCAGAAAAGAAAGGCAGGCAAAAGAATTTTTTATTGAAGCTTCGTCAATAAACGGTATTTTGTAAGTTATTTCCTGCCCTTGAAAATATGCGGTTATTTCTGTTTTACCGGCTTGCTTCTTTATTTTTGAAATGAATAAATCGGCATTTTCGTCTGCTTCGGACCAAGTAAATGCTTTTTTTGGGGGATGTTTTTTTAGGATATCATCTAATTCCTGATAATCAGGAGAGTAAATGAGAAATTCTGCATCTTTAGCAAGTATAAGTTTTTCTTTTGCTTTTTCGGCTTTGTCTTTAAAATTCTCTTGATGTGCTTCTCCTAACGAAACAAATATTACGGTATCGGGCATAACAATTTTTTCTTGTTTTTTCATTTCTCCTCTACGAGAAATACCGACTTCGATAAAAGCAAGATTATATGTATTTTCAAGTAAACTCAGAGACAGCGGAACACCTGTCTGAGAATTGTAACTTTTTGGACTTTTAACTATTTTATAATCATTTCTGAGAAGTTGAAAAAGCCATTCCTTTACTATTGTTTTTCCGTTGCTTCCGGTAATTGCCGTTAAATTATTTTTAAATTCGACCCGAAAATATTTGCCCAAATCTTGTAACGCGTCTAAAGTGTCATTAACAATCAGAAAATTTGCATTTTGAAGTTCGGAGAACTTTTTGCTGTACTCCGAAACCACAAAATTTATAACACCTTTTTCATACAGTTCATTTATAAAATTATGCCCGTTATGATTATTTCCTTTCAAAGCAAAAAATAACTGTTCGTCAGAAGCTGCAAGACTTCGGCTGTCAGTAATAATTTCGCCGACAAGAGTGTTTTCGTTTCCTCTCAGTTCGGCATTCATGATTTTGCACAGTTCAGAAAGTGAAATTTCCGTCATTATTTGTTACTTTTGCAGTATAATATTAAAATAACAAAACTAAACATAAATTTCGTCAAGAAAAATATAAATACATAAAATGCTGACAATAAGGGAGTTACAAAACATTGTATCAAGAAACATTTCAAATATAGATTTTGATAAAGAACCTTTGGGACTGTACGAGCCTATTTCGTATACAATGAAAACCGGCGGAAAACGAATAAGACCGGCTCTTTGTCTTGCCGGGTGTAATATTTTTTCAGATGATGTTACGCCGGCATATCCGATTGCTTCGGCATTTGAGATTTTTCATAATTTTACTCTTTTACACGATGATATTATGGACAATTCTCCGATAAGGAGAAATAAAGAAACCGTGCACATAAAATGGAACAGTAATACGGCAATTCTTTCGGGCGATGCAATGATGATTAAATCTTATGAACTGTTGTCAGATTTGTCTCCGGAACTTTTGAAAGTCATTTTGCCCTTGTTTAATAAAACAGCATTGCAGGTATGTGAAGGGCAACAATATGATATGGACTTTGAAAATAAAGATGATGTTTCCGAAGCAGAATATTTAAATATGATAAAATTAAAAACTTCGGTGTTGATTGCCGCATCGCTTAAAGCCGGAGCTGTATGCGGCGGAGCTTCTGAATATGATGCGGATTTGTTGTATGAATTCGGGTTGAATACAGGTTTGGCATTTCAGCTGAAAGATGACTTGCTTGATGTATACGGTAATACTGCATTGTTCGGGAAAAAAACAGGGAATGATATTATTACGGGAAAAAAAACCTTTTTGCTGATAAATGCTTTGCAAATTTCTGATAATAAGACTTATATGATATTAAAAGATACCGTTAAATCAAATGAAATAAGAAATGAAGATAAGATTAAAATCGTAACACAAATTTATGATAAGTTGCAAATAAAAGAACTTACCCTGAACAAAATTAAGGAGTTTCATATCAAAGCATTACAATCACTTAAGGCTGTTTCTGTTGATGAGGCGAGAAAAAGTGAACTTTATGAATTTGTTTCAAAATTAGAAGAAAGAGAAAAGTGAAAATAATAACAGTAAAATCTTGCACATTTTTCACTGTCAGGAAATTGAAATTTAACATTTATTATGATTTGTTAATTTAATGTATTATCTTTACCGGTCAATTATTTACAAACATTTAAAAATTTTTTATTATGAAAAAATTAACAGGTATCGGTATTGTTTTAATGTTTACCTTATTTTTTGCTGCTTGCGGCGGAAGCAGCGACAACCCTCAAGATGTTGCAAAAGATTTCTTACAAGCTTTGGCAGATAAAGATTATGATAAAGCAAAAGAACTCGGAACGGATAACACTGCAATGATGATAGGAATGATTGAAAGTATGGCGGCAATGGCTCCGGACAGTTTGCAGGAAGATGACTCTGCAGATATGGATGCGATTGAATGGGGAGAAACTGAAATTGACGGAGATAATGCCGTGTGTCATTACTCATCTCCTGACCAAAAAGATCAAAAAATTGATTTGAAAAAAGTTGACGGAAAATGGAAAGTGGATATGAAAAAAGATATGTAAGTCATAATTTTTTTAAAGTAAATTTGCAGCCGGAATTTTCCGGCTGTATTTTTTTGTAAATGGGTAAAAAGATTGTTAAATACTTTATGTTTGCAGTAATTCTTTTATTTTTTCTTGCTTGGCTTTTTCGAGAAATTTATAACAGAGCAGAAGAAAAAAAAGAAAAGGGTATTACATATATATTACCGGACTCCGTAAAATATTTAATACACAACGGAGACATTGTTTTACGATACGGTCACGGTTTAGTGTCTGATTATATCGTTAAAACATTTAACGAGGAATTTCCTGTTTCGCATTGCGGTATTATAGTTAAAAAATCCGGTAATTTATATGTAATTCATTCAGAATCAAGCTCTTTTTTGTCAAAAGAAGGCATTCAAATTCAGGACTTTGACTCATTTACCGATGCAGGACATAAAAATTCAATAATAATAGTACGTTATAATAAATGCGATACTTCAGAATATAACAAAATCACTGATTTTGCCGAGTACTATCTTTCAAAAGACATTCCGTTTGATTACGGCTTTAATCCTGACGATACCGCAACAATGTTTTGCTCGGAAATTATTTGGCATGTTTTTAAAGATGCTTTCGGTAAAGATATTTTTTTAAACGATGAAAATGAAACAGACTTTAATCAGTTTGAAAATTTTTATGATACCGCCCGGTTTGATATTATTATAAATGACCAACTAAAAACAGAATAAATTTAGTTTATTAAACCTAAAATAAGGATTTTGTCTGTATATTTTTTATAAAAATTTGTGTAAGTTTGCATAAAGTAAGGCGACAAATAAGACTTTAAATAACTAAAATAGAATTACTATGAATTTTGACATTAACAAAATCAGGATTAAACAGGGTGAAAATATAAGCATTGAGGATTATGATACAAAATATGCAGGAACGTATACTAAAAACACGGCAAAAAAAGAACTGAAAAAAAATACCAAAGAGCTTAAGTCTATGCAGGAAATGTTTTATGCCGATAACAGATATTCATTATTAATCATACTGCAGGCATCTGACGCAGCCGGAAAAGACGGTGCTATCAGGCACGTTCTCGGCGGGCTTAACCCTCAGGGATGCCGTGTTCACAGTTTTAAATCTCCTTCAAAATTAGAATTAGAACATGATTATATTTGGAGACACTATCTTGCACTTCCGGAAAGAGGGATGATTGAAATATTTAACCGTTCTCATTACGAAAATGTTATTGTAACCAAAGTTCACCCCGAATATATTCTCGGTGAGCGTATTCCGGGAATTGATTCTCTTGATAAGATTGATGAAAACTTTTGGAAAAACAGATACGAACAAATTAACAATTTTGAAAAGCATATTTATGAAAACGGAACACATATATTGAAATTTTTTCTGAACCTGTCTAAAGACGAGCAAAAAAAACGTTTTCTTGCCCGAATTGATACTCCTGAAAAAAACTGGAAATTCAGTTCGACCGACTTAAAAGAACGAAAATATTGGAAACTGTATCGTAAAGCATTTGAAGATATGATTAACGGAACAACTACGGAGTATGCCCCGTGGCATATAATACCGGCAGACAACAAGTGGTTTTCAAGAATTGCGATAGGAAAGATTATTTATGAAAAAATGAAATCTTTGGATTTAAAATTTCCGCCTGCCGAAAAGCCAGAATTACTCGAAAAAGCAAGAAAACAGCTTATGAACGAATAAAAAATAATATTACTCTACCGTAACAGATTTAGCCAAGTTTCGGGGTTGGTCAACATCGCAACCTCTCATTACAGCAATATGGTATGAAAGCAGTTGCAGAGGGATGACCGTAAGCAGCGGAGCAAGAGCTTCGTTTGTTTCAGGCACTTCCAAGACGTGGTCTGCCATTTTTTTAATTATTGTATCTCCCTGTGTAACAACGGCTATTACAATACCGTTTCTTGCTTTTACTTCTTGTATGTTACTTACTATTTTCTCGTAAGACTTATCTTTTGTGGCAACAACAACAACAGGCATATTTTTGTCTATCAGTGCTATAGGTCCGTGTTTCATTTCTGCGGCAGGGTAACCCTCGGCATGAATGTATGATATTTCTTTAAGCTTTAATGCCCCTTCAAGAGCCACGGGGAACAAATATCCTCTGCCGAGATAAAGAAAATTTGTTGCATCTTTGTATAAAGCTGATATTTTTTGAATTTCCTCATCAAGATTAAGAATCTCTTTTATTTTATCCGGTATGTCAATAAGATTTTTAATGAGCTTTTCGTACTCATCTTTATCAATATGACCTCTGTTTCTTCCTAAAATTAAAGCTATCATAGTAAGCACCGTAACTTGTGCCGTAAATGCTTTTGTAGATGCAACGCCTATTTCCGGTCCTGCGTGAGTATAAACTCCGGCATCTGTTTCGCGGGGAATACTTGCTCCTACAACGTTGCAGATTCCCAAAACCGTTGCTCCGGCTTCTTTTGCTATGTTTATTGCCGCAAGAGTATCGGCAGTTTCGCCGCTTTGACTTATTGCAATAACAACATCGTCTTTATAAATAATCGGATTTCTGTATCTGAATTCCGAGCCGTATTCTACTTCTACCGGAATTCTGGCAAAAGTTTCAATTAAATATTCTCCTACTAAACCCGCATGCCATGATGTTCCGCAGGCAATTATTAAAATTCGTTTTGCATTTTCTAATTGGGGCATTGTATTGTGAAGGCCTCCGAGTCTTATTTCCGATAAGTCAGCAGCTACTCTTCCTCTGAAAGTATCTGTTATTGAGCGAGGTTGTTCAAAAATCTCTTTGAGCATAAAATGATCGTAGCCGTTTTTTTCGATAGAGCCTATATCCATAGTAAGTTTTTGAATACTTGGCTCAAGTTTGTCGTTATCAATGGTTTTAAGCGTAAGTTCATTTTTTTTGATTACGGCAACATTATCATTATTAAGATATATTACGCTGTCGGTATATTCAACAATGGGTGTTGCATCTGAAGCTATAAAATATTCACCTTCTCCTATTCCTATAACTAAGGGACTTCCTTTGCGTGCGGCAATCAGTTTGTCCGGTTCGTCTTGAGCTATAACCACAATGCCGTATGCCCCTATAACTTTTGACAGTGCCAGCCTCACAGCCTGTTCTGCATCAATATTTCCGTTTCCTTTAAGGTAGATATATTCAATTAAATTTGCCAGCACCTCAGTGTCAGTCTTACTTTTAAAAGAGTATCCTCTGTCTTCCAATCGGTTTTTCAGTCGGGAATAATTTTCTATTATACCGTTATGAATTACGGTAAATTTTTTGTTTTCAGAGGTGTGCGGATGAGCATTTGTATCGTTAGGCTCTCCGTGTGTTGCCCATCGTGTATGACCGATTCCTATATTTCCGGAAATATCACTGCCTTTAACAAGGTTGTCTAAATCGTTTACTTTGCCTTTTTTCTTATATATTTTGGTTTTTTCACCGACTATTGCAATACCGGCGGAATCATAACCTCTGTATTCCAGCCTTTTTAAACCGTTAATTAATATCGGATAAGCATCCTTATCCCCTATGTAGCCGACAATTCCGCACATTTTTATTATTTTTATTGATTAAAATTAAAGCTTTGTATAAGTTACTATAAGTTTAGTTGGATTTGAATTATTTCCGGTGGTTATTACTGTTCTTGAGACATCGTTTCCTTCAGATGCGGGATATAGATTAAGCCCGTTACTTTCGCTTGTTCCGTTAAGAATATTTTGAATATATGCAGCAATGTCAAATTTATAAGTTCCGTCAACATAACTTTCTCCGGTATATGAACTTGAAGCGGTATAGTCAGGTATTAACAGGGCAGAATCGCCGGAAATATAATTTGCAATAAACATTCTTTCAACGGCAGGGTATTCAGACTCGAACGATGAAGATTCTGCTGCTGAATTAATAATAAGTTCGGCTCTGTTAATAACAATGCTCTCT
>Ga0256840_1002260_pt1 | contig 17174 bp, 19 predicted proteins | sample 355202metaG_FD_185969 | JGI IMG/M metagenome (GOLD analysis project Ga0256840, IMG submission 185969) | Hydrothermal vent microbial communities from Mid Atlantic Ridge, Atlantic Ocean - 355-202 | ecosystem: Environmental > Aquatic > Marine > Hydrothermal vents | place: Atlantic Ocean: Mid... | reverse complement strand
TTATGTAGTGGTTATGATTTAACATCAGTAAGAGAATTTTTATTTGAACATACTTATACTAAAGGAACACTATTTTCTACTAAAAATCTAACAAAACAAAACTAGTCTTTAAACTTGAGTTAAATGAAAATTATCTCCGTTTGCTTAATCTCTTTTTAAAAAGTCTTACGAGACAACTGCGTTTAAAAGAGATGAGTGGATCTACATACATTCATTTTCAACAAGTAAAGTTCTATTAATGGGAACTATTGTATAATACTCTTATGAGAATAATATCCAAAAAAACACTTAAAGATTTTTACGAACAATCAAAATATTCTGATAGTAAAAATGCTTTAGAAGCTTGGCATAAAGAAATTTTAAAACTTGAATGGAGTAATCCAAACGAGATTAAAAAGATGTATCGAAATGCGAGTATTATTGGAGATACAAAAGTTGTATTTAATATTGCAGGCAATAAATATAGATTAATAGTTACTATAAATTATTATGCAAAAATTGTATTTATTAAGTTTGTTGGAACACATAAACAGTACGATAAAATTAACATAGAGGAGTTATAAGATGCATATTAAACCTATTAAAACTCAAGAAGATTATAATGCTACATTAAGCCAAATAGAAAGATTAATGGATGCTAAACCAAATACACTTCAAATGGACGAGCTAGAAGTACTAACAACTATAGTAGAAGCTTATGAGGAACAACATTATAAAATGGATGCTCCTGACCCTATTGAAGCAATAAAATTCAGAATGGAACAAGAGGGACTGAAACAAAAAGATTTAGTTTCTATGGTTGGAAGTAAATCAAGAGTTTCTGAGATACTAAATAAAAAGAGAAAGCTAACTATTGAAATGATACGAAATTTACATAAACAACTGCATATTCCAGTTGAAAGTCTTTTTTTAGATTACAAAACAAACTGTAGATAAGCATGAAAGAGTGAAAATTATCTCCGTTTGCTTAATCTCTTTTTAAAAAGTCTTACTAGGCAACTGCGTTTAAAAGAGATGAGTGGCACTTTTTGTTTGTATGCTTCATACTCATCTGGAAATTTTTTCTTTACTTCTTTTTCTTCAAATACACTCACCATAAAAATGATAAACAACATCTCTAGCGGTGCTATGATGCTTATGAAAGTTGGACTTCCAAGAAGTAATGCCCAGCCAATCGGTAAAAGTGTAAGACCATAGAGCATAGGGTGACGCATGCAACTGTAAATGCCTGTTGTTACAAGCCTGTTTGTTTCAAGTCGTGGAATATCACCGACTCTCCCTTTTGTAAGTTCTTTGCCTCCATTTGCAGCTGCACGAAAAGAGAGTCGTATGATTATAAGCCCTAAAAGTGCAGAAATGATGTGAAAAAGAGGGCTGAGAAAAAGGGGTGAGTTTTTGTCAATGTTTATAGCCAGAGCTGCCCCACCAAGGAGCATGACAAGCCATAATAGTATGCGTATGACAACTGAAGTTGAAGTGTTTATTTTCATTTGTTTATCCTATAAAGTGCCAGAGCATTTTAACTGCTAAGAGATATAACAGCCCTGCCATGATTTTTTTGATGTGTGATTGTTCTAGTTTAAAGTGCATCATGTAGTTTCCAATGTAACCACCGACAATGGCACAAAGAGCAACTACTACTAAAAGTGTGTAATCAAGTTGCACATAAGAAGCATAGGTGAAAAAAGAGCCGAGTGCCGAGAATGGTACAACAAAACTTACTGCAACGGCTACTTTTTTAGGAGCATATCCAAGCAGAGCTAAAAGCGGAATGAGGATGTTTCCTCCACCGACACCTAAAAGTCCTGCAAGAAATCCAACGCCTGCACCAACGAGTAAAAGTGTTGTATTTGATTCTGCATGAAAAAGTGCTTTTTTCTTTGAAAACATCATCATTGTCGCACTGTAAAAGAGTAAGAGCATAAAGAAAAACTTGACTATATTTTCATTAATAAAACTACTGCTATAAGCTCCAAGAGGAGCAAAAAGAAGCATCATGGCAGCTATGGGAATGACAAATTTGTACTCCACACTTTTGCGAATCATATTCATAACACTTGAAGTGATGGTCGTTGAAGCTCCTGCAAAAAGTCCTATAGCTTTTGCTACTGTAAAATCGACACCTAAAAAACTTAAAATAGGAATGAGAGCGATACCTGAGCCAGCTCCTCCCATAGAAAAAAGAGTAGAGAGTGCAAGTGTGATGGCACCATATAAAATATAGTCGTACATTACGGTATTTTAGGTGGATTTATCTTTTTGCCAAGTAGGGCATAGCTCTTTCCTACCCGTGCTAATGGTTCATAATCAAGGGTGAGTTTTTCTTTATCTGTTATGATTTTTTCATCAATATACTGTGCTTTTATTTCAACTACAAGAGGAATTGTTTGTGAGCCTTTAAGCTCTATTTCTTGATAAAACTCACAAAAGAATGCACTTGGCACATCTGCTACCATTGGAGGAAAATCATCAAGAACTTTTTGTGTTTTTATGTCAAAAAGTTCTGCTTCACTTTGTGTTACATCTAACTCTTTTGAACTAAAATGCATCTGTTTTAAGTGTGCAACATCCACCATACAAATAGTACATTTTTTTGTCTCTCGTAAGTTTTTGAGGGTGTCTTTTTGGCTCCCGTCACTTTTATGTCCAATGCTTACTATCATTGTAGGAGGCTCAGAACTAAGCCCCATAAAATAACTAAAAGGAGCAATATTAAGAGTGCCTTTTGCATCTTGCGTACAAATCCAAGCAATCGGTCGGGGGATGATGGTTTGTGCCATAAGTTGATAGCGTTGAGTAAGAGCTTTATCTGCATAATCAATCACCATTTTAGAGTCCTACAATGTGTTTTACATTATCTAAAAAGCCATGCTTTTCTTCATGCAAATCTTTTTCTTTTGTACCCGTGTAGGCATCATCCGGCATCTGATTTTCAGGCGTACCGTCTACATTGACAACCTGTAACTCAGGATGAATTAATTCTCGTAACTTTTTTTGTACGACCATTTTTGTCGTCATTAAACTCATAGAACAACCCCCACATGCACCTGTGAGAGTGATGTAAACTACACCGTCTTTTGTACCAAGAAGTTCAATGCCTCCGCCATGGGAATTAACATATTCACTTACTTTTGGCAGGTAGTTTTGTACAGCATTATAAATATCTTCATCTAAAAATTGCATCATAAAACCTTTTGTTTAATTGAGCAATTATAGTTACTTATAATTAAAATTATCTTAGTTTATATATTTACTCTTTCTTCATAAAGAAATGTTGCTTTTTCGGAATCCAGACTTCAGTCTGGGCTATGCGTCTTGAAAAACTAATGGCCTAGGTTAAAACCTAGGTTCCGAAAAAAAAGTAAGTTTTTCTCACAAGTTACGCTATTAATGTACAATATCATATGAAAATATTATTTCTCTTTATCTGTCTCTTTACAACATTACTTTTTGCAAAAAATGATTTGCAATACGAGACATCACCGTACCTCAAACAGCATGAAAACAATCCTGTGCATTGGCATGCTTGGAATAAAAAAACACTTTTGCTTGCACAAAAAGAGCAAAAACCCATCTTCTTGTCCATAGGGTATTCTACCTGTCATTGGTGTCATGTTATGGCGAGAGAATCATTTGAAAATAAAAAAATAGCAAAACTTTTGAACAAATATTTTATAGCTATAAAAGTTGATCGTGAAGAGATGCCTCAGATTGATGCATTGTATCAAAATGTGTTTTATCATGTAAAAAAACGCTCAGGTGGTTGGCCTTTGAGTGTTTTTATGACGCCACAAAGAGAGGTTTTTTATATTACGGGGTATATTCCTCCTCAAAAAGAGTTTTATTCTGAAGGGTTTTCAGATTTGATACAAAAATTGTCTCAATTATATGAAAATAAAAAAGCACTTCAAGAGGAAATAGATAAAATTCAAAAAGCAGTCTCGAAGGAAGTCAAACTTTCAGATACAAGTGATAAAAATGTTTCACTAAACACACTCAAAAATTCTCTCAAAAAATCTTTTGATACTGTTTACGCCGGATTTGGAGAGGGGCGAAAATTTCCAGAGGCTTCCAAGCTCTCTCTGATGCTAGATTTATCGGAAATAATGCAAGATAAAACACTGAAAAAATACTCCTTTGAAATGCTTGACGCTATGGCACTTCGAGGATTGTATGACCACATAGGTGGTGGTTTTTTCAGATACAGTGTGGATGAGAACTGGGAGATTCCGCATTTTGAGAAGATGCTTTATACGCAGGCAGAGCTTATTCCTTTATATGTACGAGGCTATGAGAAAAGTCATAAAAAGCTTTATAAAAGTGTGGTGCAAGAAACAATAGCTATGGTAAACAAACGCTTTTTGCATAATGATTTGTACTATAGTGCAAGTAGTGCGGAGAGTAACGGCATTGAGGGTCTTTTTTTTACTTTTACACAACAAGAAATACAAAATGCACTAAAAAACAACCCATATGCTAAAGAGATACAAGATGCCTTGGGTTTTAGTGTAGAGGGGAATTTTAAAAACAGAGTACATATAAATTTTGATACAAACAAAAGACCTCCCGGTTTTGCACTTTTTCAAAAGAAACTCTTACATGTAAGGGCAGAAAAAAAATATCCTTTTATAGATAAAAAAATAAATACGGCATGGAATGCTATGATGATAGAAGCACTCTATAAAGCCTCAGACATTGATAAAAAATATGCAAAATTAGCAGCAAAAAATTTAAAAGCTTTGAAAAACCTGATGTTTGTTAGAGGTGAGTTGTACCATCAAACTATACAAGGTGTTATGCCTAAACAAAAGGCTTTACTAGAAGATTATAGTTTTTTAATTGGAGCACTTATTAGCGGGTATGAAGTTGATTATGATGCGAGTAAACTTGATTTTGCGGAGTATTTGTTGGCACAAGCAAAGTATAAATTTTATAAAAATGGGGTATGGTACCTTTCAAATGATGCGTTACATGTAAAGGCAGATTTACGCGATAAATATTATATGTCACCACTCTCAAAAATGTTACAAAACATAGTAAAATTATCAGCCATCAAGGCTTCCTTTGTGTATGAAAAACTTGCAAGAAAAACGATAAAAAGTTTGAAAGTGCGACTTATCATAAAGCAAGCAAATGTGCCAGCATTGGCACAAGCCTATTTGATGCAGACATTAGGTATAATCATCCTAAAAAGTTCAAAAAAGAATTTAAGAAAGTATGCACAAGATATTCAAAATATTCAGTATCCTTATGTTCTTGAAGAAACTAAAAGATACAATGATTTCTTAGCCTGTACCTTGCGAAAATGTTTTGTTAAAGATACAAATATAAATAATGTGATTGATGTGATAGAAAAAGATTTTGTAAGGAAATAAATGAGAACTATAGGACTTTTAGGCGCTATATCAATAGGCATAGGCGGAATGGTCGGCGGCGGGATATTTGCCGTTTTGGGAGAAGCTGTTTCTCTCGCTCATGGTGCGACTGCAGTTGCTTTTGCAGTAGCAGGACTTGTTGCTTTTTTAACAGCCTATTCTTATGTTAAATTTTCAGTTCGTTACCAAAGTGAAGGAGGAACGGTTACTTTTATAGATAAGGCTTTTGGTGACAACATTCTTTCAGGTTCGGTAAATTTAATGTTGTGGTTGAGCTATCTTGTTACTATTTCATTGTACGCTACTGCATTTGCTTCGTATGGAGAGACATTTTTCTCTCATAAAACTCTATTGCTACATCATGCGTTGATAACTATAGCCATAGTTATTCCCGCTATTATTAATCTCGTTAGTGCTTCTTTTGTTGGAAAAAGTGAAACTATTATTGTTGCCATTAAAGTGTCTTTATTGATTTTTGTTATAGTTGCTGGTGCTTCTTATGTTGATACAGAGCGTTTGTCTCCTGTGCATTGGGGATCTTCATTTTCTATAGTAGTTGCCGGAATGATTATATTTGTAGCATATGAGGGTTTTGAACTTATTGCTAATTCAGCAGAAGACATTAAAGAACCAAACAAAAATCTGCCGCGTGCTTTTTATGCTTCTGTTGTTATTGTCATTGCTTTATATGTGCTTATATCCATTATTACAGTTGGAAATGTACCAGAAGCTGAACTTATGAAGGCAAAAGATTATGCATTGGCTATCGCGGCTAAACCTTCGCTTGGGCATATGGGCTTTGTTTTAGTATCTTTAGCCGCACTCCTTTCGACTTTTTCAGCGATTAATGCTACTATATATGGAAATGCTCGGCTTGGATACATTATTGCAACAGATGGAAAACTTCCTAAGTCTTTGATGAAATTAAAAAGAGCAGTGCCTTTTAACGGTGTTTTATATACTACTTTATTTAGTTTAATGTTAGCAAATACAATTGATTTAACGGAGATTGCCATCATAGGGAGTGCAGGATTTTTACTTATATTTTTTCTTGTCAATGTGAGTGCTTATAGACTTAAAAGAGAGATTAAAGCAAACAAATATATAGTGATGGTTTCTTCATTTCTTACTCTTTGCGCCCTTTGTATTTTATTGTTTCATACTTATACATCAAATCCACGAGCGGTAGTAATTTTTATGAGTTTTATTATTATTTCCGTTTTATTTGAACTGATTTATGGTAGATATGTGAGAGGTCAATTTTTTAATAGACATTATAAAGGACACCTCTAAAAATCCTAGTATATCTCAGCACTGCATAGGAGTTTACAATCAAGGCACTCTTTTGAAGCCCTAGCCAAGCTTAAGGCAAAAAAGAATAACGCAGAGTGTAGGCTCCTATGCAGTGCCCAAAGGGAGGGATAAAAAAAGCGATATTGCAAAAAACTTTGTATCACCATAGCTACGGCTATGCTTCAAAAAAGATTTTTCACAATCTCATCTTTTTTTCTTCCCTCTGAGATATGCTAGGGTTTTTAGAGGTGTCCTAAAATAAAACCTTAAAATTAACATTACGCTAATACAAAGGGGCTATAATTTGTCCATGAAAAAGTTAGCATATATAAATTTATTGTTCTTTGCCTTCTCTTTGCAAGGACAAACACTTACACTACAACAAAGTATAGACAAAACATTGCAAAATCATCCTGATGTGAAAGCTTTTGCATTGAAAGTCAAGCAATCACATTCAGGGTATAAATCTGCTCTTTCAGATTATTTGCCTCAGGTGAATTTGTCAGCCGAGTATAATCCTACACAAACTTACGCACTTCCCGTAAATGGAAAATTTCAGACCATAAACGACACATACTGGAGTGTGGGGGCAAGTGTTAAGCAAAAAATCTGGGATTTTTCTAAAACAAGTTTGCAAATAGATGCCAGTAAAAAAGATGAAGACATATCAAAGCTTTCATTAAAAGATTTACAAGCCCTGCTTGCTTCAAAGGTAAAATCTTTGTATGAATTAATGGTTGTTCAAAGTGAGGCAATCAAAGTAAGAGAAGCAGACTTACATGTAAAAGAAGCATATTATGCTCAGGCACAGGCACTTTTTAAACAGGGACTAAAAACTGAAGCAGATACAAGCCGTTTTTTATCGGCTGTATATGGGGCAAAAGATAATTTAGCCATTGCAAAAGCTTCTTATGAAAAAGCAAAGAACTCTTTGTCCTTATATATGGGAGAAAAAATTGCAGATGATGTAACTTTGCAGACAAGCATAATAAAAAAAGGATTTTATGCTGATAAAAACAGTGTAAAAGAGGTACTTAGTGACAATAATGAGTTGAAAATTTATGATGAAACTATACAAAAAAATGCTTTATTGCATAAATCTGCAAGAGCTTCTCATTATGGTACCTTTGACGCTGTTGCTTCTTATAATCGTGTCGGTTCTTTAAATCTATATGATACACAGATTGTTGGTGTTGTCCTAAATATTCCTTTGTATGCTGGTGGAAGATTAAATGCCCAAACACAAAATGCTGAAATAGGATTGCAAATTGCCAAAGAGCAAAAAGCTTCAAAAATACTTGCCTTAAAAGAGGAGATAACGAATCTTATTTTAGATATACAAAGATATGATGAAACCATCGCGGCAAAAAAAGCACAGCTTATTTCGGCTAAAAAGACAAAAAGAGTGCTTGATGGCAGATACAAAGAGGGACTTTCTACATATATAGAAGTTCTGGATGCAAGTAGCTTAGTTTTGGAGTCAGAGCTAGGATTACTTGAAGCGTATTACTCAAAAACATTGAGTATAGATAAAATTGATTATTTAAAAGGAAAAATAAAATGAGTAAAAGCGTAAAATATATAATTGTTCTGGTTTTAGCTCTCTTGGCTGCAATCGTATTTTATAACAAAGTTTTTATTCCAAAACATACATTTAAAACTGTGCAACCGAGTAGGGGTGATTTAAACAAAAAAGTTTTTGGCATAGGTGAAGTTGGGGCAAAAAATATTTATACCATTACTGCACAAACAGGTGGAAAAATCATACAAATAAATACAGATGAAGGAAAATGGGTCAAAAAAGGTGATTTGTTGGTTGTTATGGATAGTGTAGATTTACCCAAGCTTATTGATGAAGCAAAAATGTCGGTATATAAAGCAAAATTTGAACTGCAGGCAACACAAAAAGAGTTAAATTCTTTGGTTGCACAAAAAGTTCTAGCAAAACTGACATATCAACGGTATAAAAAACTCAAAGCCAAAGCTTTTGTCTCTCAATCAGAGTATGACAAAGCCAAGTCTGATTTAGACAGTATTGTAGCAAATATACAAGCGACACAGGCTCGTATTGATTCTTCAAAGACTGAAGTTATTCGTTTACAAAAAGCTTTAGAAGCGTTACATGTAAAGCTTTCTCGTTATAAAATTTATGCTCCGATTGACGGCTATGTGATTGCTAGAGATGCGGAGGTGGCACAAAGTGTTCTACCGACACAGGCGATACTGAAAATAGTTAATCCAAAAACCGTATGGATTAAGGCATATATAGATGAAAGAATAAGTGGAAATGTCCAAGTGGGACAAAATGCCATCATTACATTGCGTTCTCAAGGTAACAAGAAGTTAAAAGGACAGGTAAAGCGTATAGTTGCACAAAGTGATGCCGTGACACAAGAAAGAGAAGTGGATGTGAGTTTTGATACCTTGCCTATTCCCTTTTATATGAATGAACAAGCAGAAGTTTTAATCACAACACAGCAGTTTAAAAATGTCGTAAACATACCATCTAATTTGATTGTTTATAAAGATGAAAAAGCTGGTGTATGGGTAGAAAAAGAGGGGTATGCACACTTCTTACATGTAACACTATTAGCTATGGCAGATACAAAAGCAGCCGTAAAGACTTTAGATACAACTCTTAAGCTTTTAGTTCCTGATACAAATAAAAAATCTTTTAGCGAAGGCATGAGAATTTACAAATGATAAATTTAGCACAAAAAGAAATAGCCCATACTTTTGGTAAGTTTATTGTTACTGCTATAGGTGTAGGAATGTTGCTTGGTATTGTTTTTGTTATGATGGGTGTGTATCGCGGAATGATTATAGATGCGCAGGTGCTTCTCAATGATGTTGATGTTGATTTATGGGTTGTGCAAGAAAATACACTTGGTCCCTTTGCTGAATCTTCCCGTGTGCATGAAGATTTAAAAGATACACTCAAAGTAATCAAAGGGATAGATAAAGCTGAAGGGATTACATTCCAAAATCTACAACTTCCATCAAAAAACGGGGCTATTCGTGTTTTTGCAGTGGGGTTTGATCCGTTTGGCGATATTGACCCTATTAATACTAAACGCATTGTAAGTGGACGAGGGCTTCAACGAGATCATTATGAAATGGTAGTGACAGATAAAACAGGATTTAAAGTAGGTGATACAATACACTTGGGGCGTGATTTTTATCATGTGGTCGGTGTAACGCACGGCACAGTTTCATCAGGCGGAGACCCTTTGGTATATATCAGTCTCAAAGATGCACAGGAATTACAATTTTTATACTCAAATGCACGCATACGAAATGACAGAGCAAGAGGCATTGTCAGTGTAAATTCACATATGGTCAATGCTATTATTGCCACGAAAAAAGATGGATACAATGTAGATGTAATTGCGCAGCATATAAGAACATGGAAACATAAGGCAGTTTTTACAGCGACAGAAGAAAATACTATACTCACGAAAAACCTGATAAAAATGGCATCCAAACAGATAGGTATGTTTACGGTAATACTTGTCATTGTTTCAACGATTATTATTGCATTGATTATCTATACTATGACATTAGAGAAGATGAAAGAGATTGCCATTATGAAGCTTATAGGGATTCCAAATAGCATGATTATTAAGATGATTGTCCAAGAGACACTCATTATGGGAGTATTGGCATTTATTTCGGGTAATATTTTTGCGCATCTTATTTACACGAAATTTCCAAAACGGGTTGTGTTAGAAACACCAGATGCTTTTGCTCTTTTTGTTGTTGTTGTGATTGCTTCTATACTTGCTTCTTTAGTAGGGGTTAAAAAAGTAATCTCAGCAGATCCTGCACAAGCAATAGGGGGTTGATATGAAGAATAATCAGGCGATAAAAGTAGAAAATTTAGTAAAAGATTTTGGCAAGGGAGACTCTCTTATTGAGGTTTTAAATGGTGCATCTTTTAGTGTAGATAAAGGCGAACTTGTCGCCCTTGTTGCACCAAGTGGTGCTGGAAAAACAACACTTTTAATGATGATAGGATGTGTAGAAGAGCCTACTAGCGGTACTATGTGGCTTGGAAATGAAAAAGTATATGACAACAAATGGTTGACGAAAGAGACAAGAAAAATAAGACGAGAAAAAATTGGTTTTATTTTTCAGGCACATTATTTGATTCCTTTTTTAAATATTTTAGAAAATATTACTTTAGTACCACAGGCAAACGGTGTGTCAGAGGAAGAAAGTAAAAAAATAGCAATGGAACTTTTAGAGTATTTTGAAATTAGTGACAAAGCAGAGATTATGCCGTCAGCACTCTCAGGTGGGCAAAATCAAAGAGCAGCCATAGCGAGAGCTTTGGCAAATAAGCCTCAAATTATACTAGCGGATGAACCAACGGCGGCACTTGATTCTAAGCGTTCTGTTGATGTTGTAAAGATGCTCAAAAAAATAGCCATAGAACAAAATGTGGCGGTAATTATGGTCACACATGATGAAGCAATGTTGCCACTTTGTGATAGAATACTAAAAATAGAAGATAAAAAGATTATTTCCTTAGAGAGCATAAATACTAATAAAATATTGTGATATAAGAGAATATTAGATATACTAATATTAATACTAATACGAATATAAAAAGTTGAGAATGTATGGATAATAAAAAACTCATTATTGCTATTTTTATTATTGTTTTCATAAATATGATAATTTTTTTAGAATTTAATAAAATGCAGATGAAAGACACTTTCAAAAATGCAGAAAATATAGCAGTAAATTTAGAGCATAAACTACATAATAGCACTAATGCCGTCAAGTATCTTCATCTAATTGCTTTACATATTTTACAAGATAGTAAAAAAAATAAACCAAATAAAATCTTAAATCTTAAAAAACTTGATGCAAAGAATACTCCACTTAATGAACAAGTAAATTTGTTTGGGGTTAGAAAATCACTCATGAAAGAAAAAAACTTAAAAGAAATAGAAGATGCCTTAGAACTTGCTCCATTTTTAAAACTAATCTATCATCAAAACAAACATTATGCTTGGGTTTATTATTATTCAAAACATCATTTTACGGTACTCTACCCCTATGTATCTGCCAAAGATTTTCATTTTAATATTTCATTAGAAAAAAAACCTTTTTTTCAATATGCAACACCAAAATTAAATCCGCAAAGAAAATTATTTTTTACGCCGTTATATAAGGATGCCATAGGCAAAGGACTTATGATTACGGTAGGAAAGCCATTATATTTTCATAATGAATTTATGGGTACAATTGATGTGGATATAACACTAAATAATATTGATAATGTACTGTCGCGTTTAGATTATTTTAATAACCAGAGTGTTGTGTACAATGAAAAGAACCAAATTATAGCAAGTCATAATATTATTAAAGATTTTAACCGAAGCAAAATATATAAAATAAATAATTTTCTAGCATCTTCAATCTTAAATATGCAAGATACCTTGGAATCATTACAGTATGTAGATTTTAAGTATGTTTTTGTAAAAACTTTAGATAGCACAAAGTTTAGATTTATTTACATTGCAAATGCATACACTATATGGTTAAAATCTCTTGCATATACTTTCCTGATATTTATGCTTATGTTATTTAGTCTTTACTTAATTTTTTTAAATCAAAAATCAAAAAAATTAAATCAAAAATTGAAATTGCAGACTATAAAAGATTATATGACAGGTGCATATAACAGAAGGTATTTTTTTGAGGTTGCCCAAGCACTTTATTTTCGGGCTAAGCGTAAAGAAACTAAAATAGCGGTGATTATGATTGATATAGATGATTTTAAAATAATTAATGACACTTATGGACATGACAATGGTGATATTGCCATTATAGAAGTGAGAAAAATACTAGAGAAAAATTTACGACAATATGATTTATTTGCAAGGTTTGGCGGTGAAGAGTTTTGTATTTTATTGGATGAAATTTCTAAAGAGGATGTGGAGCAACTTTTTGAAAAGATAAGAAAAGATTTTGAAAATAATGTCATAAAAAAAGATGATTTAACAATAAAATACACAGTTTCTTTTGGTATAGCTTATGGTATGATGGACTCTTTAGAGAAGATGATTAAGCAATCGGATGAAGCATTATATGAGTCTAAAAAACATGGAAAAAATCAAGTCACCATCTATGAAGTTGTCTAATACCTTATATATAGATGGAGATGCACTTCCAAATCTCTTAAAACCGATTCTCTTGCGTTCTATACAAAGATTACATGTAAACACTTTTGTAATCGCAAATAAAAAAATTTCTTTAGGAAAAAAAAGTGAATATATTCATTATATAATAGTCGATGCCGGTGCAGATGAAGCTGATAATAAAATTGTCGAAATGTTAAAAGAGGGTGATTTAATCATTACTGCCGACATACCGCTTGCAGACAGAGTGATACAGAAAAAAGCACATGCCATCGACCACAGAGGTGAGCTTTATAGCATTGACAATATCAAACAATATCTTGCTATGAGGAACTTAATGGATAAAATTAGAGAATCAGGCGAAATAACAAAAGGACCAAAACCTTTTTCCCAAAAAGATGCCCATAATTTTGCAAATCAGTTTAATAGTTTTTTAGCAAAACAAAAATTTTAAAAAAGAAAGAGGGTTGATAGATGAAGATACGAGTTTATTACGATTATTCAGTAGAGTCTAATTTTTAAGAAAAACAAGTAAAATAGGGCACTTCTACCAAGCACTTTTGTTAAAAATGACGAAAAAGTGTCAAACTACTGGCACAAATCCGGCACCAAATCCTTTGGTGCCAATTAACAATCTTTATTTATTCTGTCATACTTTCTATGATGACCAATGAAAAGAAAATAAATCTTATTGCCTTGTTCTGATATTAATATTTTATACTGCTGATTAGATTGTAAAACTGCAATAGATTTTCGACACTTATCTTTTTTACAGATGATTTTATGATAATGAAGCTTATTGTCATGTTTGTTAATTTTGTAGAGCTCAATAGATTGATCAATTTGTTTTTGTGATAAAACTGATAATTTTATTAACTTAGAACATTGATGTAAAAAAGATGGTTCTAATATATAGTGTTTATCGCTCAACTTTATGAAATCCAAGTTCAACTTGAGTATTAACAAGTAGTGTGTAAAACTCATCTGCTTTATTGAAATAATCTTGCCTAAGTGCATTAGAAGATGTTAATTGTGTTAATGGCTCAAATTCATCAAGTAAATCATCAATTTTCAATACCATAGAATCTATTTGAGAATTAGATAAGTTCATATGTTTATGATATTTAAGTAAATCATCAAAGAATGTGTAGGATGCAGAAAGTAGCATTATCCTTTTAACAATCTCTTCATTATCTTGCATATCATCAATATTTTTTTCATAATACGAACTATGACCCATAAGAGAATCAATATGTTGAGAAAGATTGGTTTGTATTGATGTGTCATACATAACTTCTAGCATTTAAAACTCCTCGTATTTACAATGAAAGAATTATAGCATATCCTTAGATTATAGTGGTAATTTTAGTAAAAAAACAGGGCATATATTAAAATAGAAGCATCCCTATTTCTTTTCTAGGGTTTTTAAAATTTTTAGAAAAAATATCTTTTTTATAATATTAATAAACACTATGATATATTTCAATGGAGAATGCTTGCTTAAAATTACTTATCCTACTTATCCCACATATCCGTTGCTTAAAATCTTCAACTTTTATAACAAAATAGTATTCATAAAATTGTAAACATGTAAAATTATGAATATAAGTAGAGCCATAAAAAAGGAGAAAAAATGGATGTAAAATTACTTGATAATCAAGTGACTCAGCTAGTAAAAAGTACAGATGAAGAACAAAAAAAGGCACTAAGGATTTTTTCCAAGATGCCCCTTGAGTCTAGAGTTAAAGTATTTGAGTGGCACAAAAAGAAATTTTATTCATTCAAAGATAAATATAACAATATAGATATGTCTATTCTGTCATATGCATCATTTATATTTGCAGTGAATCAATATGTATCTGATATTTCAGATCTAGATAAAAATATTTTAGAGCTTCGCACTAAGTCTATTCGTAAGTTAGTAAAAAGAGAAAAGCTGTTGATGAAATGGGCACTTATTAAGGAGCTTAAAAATGTTAAAGGGCTTAGTTTTAGAGAAATTGCAAAATATTTAAAAAAATATCACAAATTAGAGGTTGTTCATTCTACCGTATACGACTTATGGAAAGAACTTGAAGAAAACACAAAAGGAGAACACTAACATGTTAGACGAACAAATCACTAAAACAGTACCAAGCAATGTAGATTTGATAGAAATTCCAGTAATAAGAAACAAAAAAATTTGTTTTATTCGCGCCAAAGAAAGAGTTGATGCTGATAAGAAAAGTTATCTTCGAAGTATATTGATTATGGTAGGAGATGAGTTAATAACAACTAATTTTGCAGATACTGTAGTTTTTCTTGCAGAAATTCAAAAGTTTGAACGTGGTAATAAACAGAACTTTTATACCTCTATAGAACAACACAATGGTAATATTAATTTAAAACTAAAACTAACAAGTGTAAATGTTTATATATCATCAGTAGAGGCTTTAGCCATTACGACAATGCACAAACATGCTCTACAAGGAATGTCATTGATTAGAATAATAGAAGATGAATTGATGCTTACAGCAGAAACGATTGCCCTTTATTTACATAAAAATAAAATGCTAGAGAAGAAGGAGTAGAAGATGCAGCTTAAATATGTAACTATGAGTACTAATATAATAATACTAGTACTCATAGTATCTATAATATGGTACTTTTATTATAGAATAAGAGAAAATCAAAAAAAGAAAGAACTTTTAGCGAGAAAGTTAGCATATGTTAAAATAAAGAAAATTGAAATACCTGAAAAAATTGAGAAAAAAAAAGAGATATTTTATGAGTTAAATACTCATCCTATTAAATTGAGTTTATATTCAAAATCATGTTTTCATAACTATGGTCTTGCACGAATATATCAAAACATAGTTGTAAAAACCTATTGGTTAAATGAACCTTTTCATTCAGAATTTAGTAAGTTATTACAATTTATTGGGAGCAATAACTTATGGATTCGAGATCCCAAAACAAGAGAAATTATCATTAATGTACGTGACAATAATAATAAGTTATCGAAGAAAATTTCCATGACTGTTCTTTCTTTATCTGAAGTATTGGAAGATACTTTGAACGAGCTTATTTTGTATTTAAAACGACAGAATATATATGCTCAGTATGACATTCAAAATGCTATTTTATCTGCATCAATTTATATACTATCGCAGTCAGGTGAGATTGATATTATTAGCAAAACATTAGGAATAATATATTCAGATCAGGAAGGTTTACAATCTGCTTTAATAGAAAAAATTTGTGGAGATATTTCATCAGAAACAAAAAATAATCTTATATATAATGATTACTTAAACTCTATTCCCATTAAAGAGATATATAATCAAATACTCTTCGATTCAAAACAATATCCGTATACTTTTTCTGTAGATAATCCTACTACGCCAGTAATTAAATTATTGTCATATTTACCAAAAAAACAATTAATTAGTATTTGTTAGATATAAAATGTGTTTTGTTGATTGTTAAAAATATGTTTTCTTATGGGTTTTGTTGATTGCTTAATTAAATAGTCTAAAGCCCATGCTTATGGGGGATGTAATGTATTTTAAGAAAAAATGGAAACATAGAAAAACATCTAGGTGGAGTTGAAATATTAAAAAGCTTAATCGAACAATTTGTCGTGCTATAATTACTTATTAAATTTTTAAAACATTTAGAAATTCAATAGGTGGAGCCCAGCTATAACTTCGGTTAAGCGTACCATCTCAATCAAAAGAGCAGCAATATGTAAAAGGTCTACTTGATAAATATATTGGCTATAGATAATAAGTAGAAGGCATATCATAGCTTTAAAATATGACAGAGTATTAAAAGAACAAACAAATTTTACCACTTATGGTACACTCGATTAATAGTGATTTAGATGCAAAAATCAAAAAAAAACAATGCAGATTGACTTAACAAAAATTGCCTCAGATGGCGGCTAAATCTATCAAAAATATTTATATTTTAAAGAAGGAAAAATGAGAGGAAGTGTCTATTATCAAACAGCAACATTAGCAAAATATATTTTTCAAGAGTCAGCAAAAAAAACTGAAAAAATAAATCCAGATAGTGAGTATTATAAAAAAGTATCTTCGTATCAAACTATGAAATCGTATCGCAATATTTGGAATAACTTTTTCAACTATTTGAAGGAGCATTGGTCTCTAAAAAATTGTGAACTTATTCAAGGCTATCATGTTGAAGCATATATGGAATATAAAATAGAATATTATCCATCAGTAAAATATATGCAAAAAATTTCTGCTGCAATTGGAAAATTAGAAGTTGCACTTAAATATTTTACGAAAGAGATATATGGTCAAAGCAAAGAGTATGATTTTTCGATTCGCCAAGATATATTAAATGA
>Ga0256840_1002259_pt1 | contig 17179 bp, 15 predicted proteins | sample 355202metaG_FD_185969 | JGI IMG/M metagenome (GOLD analysis project Ga0256840, IMG submission 185969) | Hydrothermal vent microbial communities from Mid Atlantic Ridge, Atlantic Ocean - 355-202 | ecosystem: Environmental > Aquatic > Marine > Hydrothermal vents | place: Atlantic Ocean: Mid... | reverse complement strand
AGACACCATAAGCCCTTCTGGCGTAATCTCCTCATAGTTCACTCCGCCGACCATCTGCACGCCTTTCATTTTCAGCGCGGCGCGGTGGATCCAACCCGTGGTTTTACCCAGCCCTTTTCCCAGCTTGGTCGTTTTACGTTGCAGCAGCGTCACTGCCCGCACAGGGGGCTCGGGCTGGGGGCCGTTGCCCGCCAAGCCACCGCGAGAGATCGACGGGTCGCCCACGCCCCATTCAGCCTTCCATGCCTCAAGGTCCAGCGTCGGGCTTTCGCCGGTTACGAGGAACTCGCAGATATCAAAGCCGATGCCGCCTGCGCCGATCACGGCGACGCGCTCGCCGACCTTGGCCCCGCGCAGCACCTCGGCGTAGCTCAGCACATGGGGGAGGTTTTGGCCTTTTATCTCTGGGTCACGCGGCTTGGCCCCTGTGGCGATGACCACCTCGTCAAAGCCCGCAAGGTCATCCGCTTGCACCTTTTGCCCGAGCTGCACATCCACGCCTGCGTCTTCCAGCATGGCCGCATACCACGCCACAAAGCCCTTGAATTCTTCCTTCCCCGGCACTTGTTTGGCAAGGTTAAGTTGGCCGCCAATAGTATCTGCTGCATCAAACAGGGTCACATCATGCCCCCTTTGCGCCGCTGCAATAGCGGTGGAAAGCCCCGCAGGGCCAGCGCCAACGACTGCAATCCGCTTAGCCTCTGCCACGGGTTCCAGCACCAGTTCCGTCTCGTTACAGGCGCGGGGATTCACAAGGCAGGTGGACATTTTAAGGGAGAATGTATGGTCCAGGCAGGCTTGGTTGCAGGCGATACACGGCGCAATCAGGGCGGCTTGGCCAGCGGCGGCTTTGGCCACAAATTCAGGGTCGGCCAAAAAGGGCCGTGCCATGGAGACCATATCGGCACTCCCCTCGGCCAGCACCTCTTCGGCGACCTCGGGGGTATTGATCCGGTTGCTGGTAATCACCGGAATACCCACCTCGCCCATCAGCTTTTGGGTGACCCATGCAAAGGCGGCGCGGGGCACCGAGGTGGCAATGGTGGGAATGCGGGCCTCGTGCCAGCCGATGCCGGAATTGATGATACTCGCACCTGCCGCCTCTATCGCTTTGGCCAGCTGCACCACCTCTTCCCAAGTCGAGCCGTTGGGGATGAGGTCAATCATGGACAGGCGGTAGATCACAATGAAATCCGACCCGACGGCGGCGCGCACGCGTTTCACCACCTCGACAGGCAAGCGCATACGGTTTTCATAAGAGCCACCCCAGCGGTCCTCGCGTTTGTTGGTGTGGGTGACGAGGAACTGGTTGAGGAAATAGCCTTCCGAGCCCATCACTTCCACCCCGTCATAGCCCGCCTGCTGGGCGCGGGTGGCAGCGGTGACCATATCTGCAATTTGCTTTTCAATGCCCGCTTCATCAAGTTCATTGGGCTTGAACATCGAAATCGGCGATTTAATCGCCGAAGGGGCCACACATTCCGGCGAAAATCCGTAGCGCCCCGCGTGCAGGATTTGCATCGCGATCTTGCTGCCCTCCGCATGCACCCGCGCCGTAACAGTGCTGTGGTTGGCTATATCCTCTTCGTTAAACAGCCCCGCGGCACCGGGCATCACGGCACCCTCCTTATTGGGGGCCATGCCGCCTGTCACGATCAGCCCCACGCCGCCCTTGGCGCGCGCCCCGTAAAACGCCGCCACGCGCCCCCAATCGCCTGCCTCCTCCAGCCCCGTATGCATGGACCCCATAAGCACGCGGTTGCGCAGGGTGGTGAAGCCAAGGTCGAGCGGTTTAAGCAGGTGGGGGTATGTCATGATATGTCCTTTACGCCCCCGAATTGGCGGCATGCATGGCGGCCACAAACGCCTCCAGAATCGCCTTTATCCGCGTTTGTTCCGCATCTGCCCCGTTATACCCCGTGGCCGAAAGCGCTGCGAGCCGCCCGTTGACCTCGGTAAACGCCCGCCAGAAGCGCGGGGATTCGCCGGTATGGGTGGTGGGGGTGGCATCTTGAATAAAGGCATATACCGCGTTTTCCGTGCGGGTGATCGAAATCACGCTCAGCGTGGCCGGATTGCGGCTTTTACTCAAGGTAAGCTGGCCAAAGGGGGTGCTCAAAAATGCCTCTAGCTGCGCCAAAGCTGCGGCCATGCCGCCCTCGGCCCCCGGCAGGCCCTGGTTGGAAATGCTGGCGGTGAGCACGGCCGAAATCGGCACCCGCGCAATGCTCGGCCCTTCGCCCGGATTAGCTGCACAATCCGAGAGGAACACAAACGCGCCAACGCGAGCCTCGTCTACCAAACGCTCATCAATGCAAAACCCCTGCGGGCCAGCCACGGTAATATCAACCCCGCCGGCATTCACCACGCGTGACCGCAATATCCCTTCCGTCGGGGAAAAGGTGCAGGCGGCCAAAAAGGGCAGAAGCGCCAGCAGCAGACGGGTTTTGGTGAATATCGGCATAAAATGGCTCCCAAGAATTTTGCCAGAGCCTAGCGGGTGATCGGTCCAAGCTCAAGCGTTGCGATTGCAAGCGGAGCCGACTAATGTGCAAAACAGCAATCGGAGGCTCCCATGCTGCCACGCAAAACAGAAAAACTGGAAAAGTATGCCGCCTGCGCACGGGGCTATTGCGAACCATGGCGCACCGCGCTTGGTGTGCTGCTGGTGGCCACGGTGCTCAGCCTCATCTTCGCGGCCCTGACGGTGGTGGTCAAAACCATCGCGGAATGGGTGCAGCTCGGGGCCGGATACGCGATTGTTTTTGAACTGGCTACCTTTTCCTCCAAACGCACAGTTCTTATTGCGCTGTTTGCCATTGTGCTCACCATCCCCGCCCTGTGGCTGGTGGTGAAGTTTCTGCACCACCGCAGCTTTCGCAGCCTGATCGCGCCCACCGGCCGCGTGCATTGGCGTAATTATATGGCGGCAGCCCTGATTGCGCTAATTTTCGGCCTGCTCATTAGCCTGCCGGTGCTGTATAGCGGTGCCTATAGCCAGCAATTGTCGCTTTCCGTGTGGCTGCCATGGGTGCTGCCCGCACTAGCGCTGGTGTTTTTGCAAACCGCCGCCGAAGAGCTGTTTTTTCGGGGTTACCTGATGCAACAACTCGCCGCCCATTTCAAAAGCCGCTGGATATGGTGGGTGCTGCCCGCCGTGCTGTTTGGCGCGCGGCACTACAACCCGCTGCTTTATAGCGACAACTGGATGCTGGCCGTTGGTGTTGCCACCCTCGCAGGGCTAATCTATGGTGACATCACAGCCCGCACAGGCGACCTGTCTATCGCGCTCGGGCTACACTTCGCCAATAACCTGCTGCTTATCCTGTTCCTGAATGTATCCGGCCAGCTTTCCGCGCTGAGCCTGTTTCTCAAAAATACAAACGTGCGGAATGTAGACCTGATGCGGGTCGAGCTCCTCGTTTCAATAGGTGCAACCATTACGGCTTACGCAATATACCTGCTGGTGATGCGGGCGCGGCGGTAACAACGCCCGACGCGCTGCTCCCGAGCGCAGCGAAGCGCGGCCCGGTGTCTCGGCACCGGAAAAATAGCGCCTATCTCCCCCCCTCTTCCCGTTGCATTCGCGCGCATAGGGCTTTATCTATAACTGGCACAGCAAAGGGATTCCGCCACTATGAACTGGATTTCAAACTACGTCCGGCCCAAGATTAACTCGATTTTTTCGCGCCGTGAGGTGCCGGACAACCTCTGGACCAAGTGCCCCGAATGCGGCACCATGCTGTTTCACCGTGAGCTGAAAGCCGCGCAAAACACGTGCCCGAGCTGCGACCACCACCTGCATATCGCCCCCCGCGCCCGTTTTGAAGCGCTGTTTGATGGCGGTATTTTTACCGAAGTTGCGGTCGATGAGCCACAGGTGGACCCCCTCACCTTCAAAGACCAAAAGCGCTACCCCGACCGCCTGCGGGACGCCAAGAAAAAAACCGAAGAAACCGATGCCATGCTGGTCGCCGAGGGCGAAATCGGCCGCACCAAGATTGTGGCTTGCGCACAGGATTTCACCTTTATGGGTGGCTCTATGGGCATGTATGTTGGCAACGCCATTATAGCCGCCGCCGAGGCCGCTGTGGCCCGCAAATGCCCGTTGGTGCTGTTTTCCGCCGCTGGTGGCGCGCGGATGCAAGAGGGCATTTTGAGCCTGATGCAAATGCCCCGCACCACTGTCGCCGTGCAAATGCTGAAAGAGGCGGGCCTGCCTTATATCGTGGTGCTGACCCATCCCACCACCGGCGGCGTGACCGCCTCTTACGCCATGCTGGGCGATATCCACATCGCCGAGCCAAACGCTCTTATCGCATTTGCCGGCACTCGTGTGATTGAGCAAACCATCCGTGAAAAGCTCCCCGAAGGTTTTCAGCGCGCCGAATATCTGCTCGACCACGGCATGCTCGACCGCGTAACCCATCGCACCAAGCTCAAAGGCGAGCTGGTGTCGATTGTGCGGATGCTGATGCGTGATACGCCCCCAATTATGGGTGACCTCCCCAAGCCCGAGGCCACGCCCGCACTCGCGCCGGAAGCCACTGAAGAAGACGCGTGAATAGCGACCAGCTCCTTGCAGAAATGGGCCAACTTCACCCCAAGGTGATGGACCTGTCCCTCGGCCGCATGCACCGCTTGCTGGGCGCGCTGGGCAACCCCGAGCGCCAACTGCCGCCCGTCGTTCACATCGCTGGCACCAATGGCAAAGGCTCGACCCAAGCCATGATTCGCGCCGGGCTGGAGGCGGCGGGCCATAAAGTGCACGCCTATACCTCCCCCCATTTGGCACGTTTCCATGAGCGTATCCGGCTGGCGGGCGACCTGATTTCCGAGGCCGCGCTGGTGGCCGTGCTCACCGAGGTTATGGAGGCTAACGCCGGCGAACCGATCACCTATTTCGAGATCACCACCTGCGCCGCCATGCTCGCAATGTCGCGCATCGAGGCAGATTACACCCTGCTCGAAGTGGGCCTTGGCGGGCGCTTGGATACCACCAATGTGGTGGATACGCCGCGCCTTACCATCATCACCCCGATCTCTCTGGACCACCAAAGCTACCTTGGCGATACGCTGCCCGAAATCGCTGCCGAAAAGGCCGGAATTCTCAAACGCGGAGTGCCGTGCATCGTTGGCCCGCAGCCCGATGAAGTGCACGAGGTGATCGAGGCCAAGGCCGAAGCGGTGCAGGCGCGCTGCCTGATCGCGGGCCAAGACTGGCACAGTTTCGAAGAGCGCGGCGGCATGGTTTATCAAGACGAAATGGGCCTGCTCGACCTCCCCCTTCCGGCGCTGATCGGCGCACATCAGGTTGAAAACGCGGGCGCGGCGCTCTGTGCCTTGCGAATTCTCGGTGTTGACACCTATGAGGTCGCCTTGCTGCAAGCCGAGTGGCCCGCGCGAATGCAGAAGCTCAAGTTTGGCCCCCTGCTGGAGGCTGCGCCCCACGCCGAACTGTGGCTCGACGGCGGTCACAATCCGGCGGCGGGTAAGGCCTTGGCCGAAGCCCTCACGCGCCTGCCCGACCGCCCGCTTTACATGGTATGTGGTATGCTCAACACCAAGGATATCGGCGGCTATCTCGCCCCGCTGGCCGCCAGTGCCGTACGGCTTACCGGCGTGTCTATCCCCGGCGAAACGGCAACTTTGAGCGCGCACGAAATTTGCACAGCCGCGCAGGCCGAAGGCATGGAGGCCGATACCGCCGACAGCGTGGCCAGCGCCATTGCCCGCATAGCGACAGGAGCCCCCACCGCCCGCATTTTGCTCTGCGGTTCGCTCTACTTGGCGGGGCGGATATTGCGGGAGAACGGCTAGTGAACTGCCCTCGCGCCTTCCTGAAATCCTTGTTTGATGCCGCAGTGCAGGCTGCCCTGCCACAAGCCGATATTGCACGCTTCCTACCGGAAAAACCCAAGGGCCGCACTGTGGTTATCGGTGCAGGCAAGGGGGCGGCGCAGCTGGCGCAAGCCGTTGAAAAAGCATGGAGCGGCCCACTTTCCGGCGTGGTTGTCACCCGCTATGGTTACGGGGCGGCCTGCGAAAAAATCGAAATCATTGAAGCCCGCCATCCGGTTCCGGATAGCGCGGGGCTTGCGGCCTCGGGCCGGTTGCTACAGGCGGTGCATGGGCTGGGGCCGGATGATTTGGTGATTGCGCTCATCACAGGCGGCGGCTCGGCGCTTTTACCGTGCCCGCCCGAGGGCGTGAACCTGGCTGACGAGATCACCCTAAACAAAATCCTTCTGGCTTCGGGCGCACCGATTTCAGCGATGAATACCGTGCGCAAACATGTATCCGGCATCAAGGGCGGGCGGCTGGCGCTGGCGGCGGCTCCGGCCAAGGTGGTGAGCCTGGTTGTGTCGGATATCCCCGGCGATAATCCGGCTTTCGTCGCCTCGGGACCAACCGTGCCAGACGGGGCAACCGTGCAAGAGGCGCTGGACGTGGTGGCGCAATACCGGCTGAAGCTGCCGGCCCCGATCATGGCGCACCTCAACAGTGCGGCGGCGGTGGCCCCCACGCCTGACGACCCTGCTTTTGCCCGCAACGAGGTGCATATAATCGCCTCGGCAGAGGTGTCTCTGCAAGCCGCCAAGCGGGTGGCCGAGGCACAGGGCCTGCCGGTTGAAATTCTCTCGGATGCACTGGAAGGCGAAGCCCGCGAAATTGCCAAAATGCATGCGGCACTGGCGAAATACCGGCGCGGGCCACGCGTGCTGCTTTCAGGCGGAGAGCTGACGGTGACGCTCAAGGGCAATGGCAAAGGCGGGCCAAATTCGGAATTCCTGCTCGCCTTTGCCAAGGAAATAGAGGGCCACGGCAATATCCATGCCCTCAGTGCAGATACCGATGGCATCGACGGCTCTGAAGATAACGCCGGTGGTTTTGCCGACGGCAGCACGCAGATGCGAATTTGGGCCAAGGGCGGGGATCCCGCAGCGCTGCTGGCTAATAATGATGCCTGGAGCGCCTTGCACATGGCCGGTGATTTGCTGGTCACCGGCCCTACCGGCACCAATGTAAACGACATCCGCGCGATACTTGTTCTTTAGGAGAGAGCCATGAATGCCTTGCTAAGCGACTGGAACACCCCGTTCGAACTGCCGCCATTCGACGAGATCACAGAAGATGATTTCGGCCCTGCCTTCGAAGCGGCCCTAGCCGAGGCGCGGCAAAACATTGCCGCGATTGCCGATCAAACCGACGCGCCAAATTTTGCCAATACCATCGAGGCCATGGAGCGGGCCGAAGCCACGCTCGACCGTGTGGCAGGGGTGTTTTTCAATCTCTCCGGTGCCGATAGCACCCCCGCGCTTGAGGCCTTGCAGCGCGACCTCTCCCCCAAACTGGCGGCCTATCATTCCGAAACAATGATGAACGCGGCGCTCTGGGCGCGGGTTCAGGTGCTGACGCCCAGCGGGCTGTCTAATGAGCAAGCCCGCGTGCTCGACCTTTACCAAAAGATGTTTCGCCGTGCGGGGGCCGCACTTGAGGGTGCCGAAAAGGCCCGCTTTGCCGAGATCATGCAGCGCCTCGCCACCCTTGGCACGGGCTTCACGCAGAACCTGCTGGCGGATGAACGCGACTGGCATATGCCGCTGGCCGAGGCCGACCTTGAAGGGCTGCCGAAGGACGTGATCGCGGCGGCGAAATCCGCGGCCGAGGCGCGCGGCGAGGCGGGCCATGTGCTGACGCTGTCGCGCTCGCTGATTACGCCATTTTTGCAGTTTTCCCCGCGCCGAGACCTGCGGGAAACCGCCTTCAAGGCGTGGGTGGCGCGCGGCGAAAACGGCGGGGAGACCGATAATCGCGCCGTCGCTGTGGAAATGCTGGCTCTGCGGGACGAGCGCGCCAAGCTCTTGGGCTATGAGAATTTCGCGGCTTATAAGCTCGATGGCGAGATGGCGAAAACGCCGGACGCAGTGCGGGGCTTGCTGATGCAGGTTTGGCAGCCTGCCAAGGCAGCGGCGGAGGCGGATGCCGTGCGGCTCACCGAAATGCTGCACGCCGACGGTATAAACGAGGCGCTCAAACCGTGGGATTGGCGCCATTATGCGGCCAAGTTGCAAAAGGACATGCACGACCTTGATGAGGCCGAAGTGAAGCCCTATTTCGGCCTCGACAACATGATCAAAGCGGCGTTTGACGTGGCGGGGCGGCTGTTTGGCCTCAGCTTCATCCCGCTTGAGGTGCCGCTCTACCACGTGGATGCGCGGGCTTGGGAGGTCCGCAAGGGTGAGCGCCATATAGGTGTGTTTATCGGTGATTATTTTGCGCGGCCAAGCAAGCGCTCGGGCGCATGGTGCTCTCGGTTTCGCGCCCAAAGCGCGCTTGATGAAGTGGTGCGTCCGATTACGGTGAACGTGTGTAACTTCGCCAAGCCCCCCGAGGGCCAGCCTGCCTTGCTCACCTTTGATGACGCCCGCACCCTGTTTCACGAGTTCGGCCATGCGCTGCATTCGCTGATGTCGGATGTCACCTATGGCTTAACTTCCGGCACCTCTGTAGCGCGGGATTTCGTCGAGCTGCCCAGCCAGCTTTACGAGCATTGGCTGAGCGTGCCAGAGGTGCTGAAAAAACACGCGCGGCATGTGGAGACGGGGGCTGCCATGCCTGAGAACCTGCTCAAACGCCTGAAAGCGGCGGAGAATTTTGACCAAGGATTTGCCACGGTAGAGTTCATTTCCTCGGCAATTGTCGACCTTGATTTCCACACCGGCGTGGTGCCCGAGGACCTGATGGCAGCGCAAGCCGCATCACTGAAAGCACTGGGCATGCCCGCGGCCATCACCATGCGCCATGCCAGCCCGCATTTCGCGCATATCTTCTCTGGCGATGGCTACGCGGCCGGGTATTACTCCTATATGTGGTCCGAGGTGATGGATGCGGATGCGTTTGAGGCCTTTGAGGAAGCCGGCAGCGCCTTTGATCCCGAAACCGCCGCCCGCTTGGCCACGCTCTATGCGGCGGGTGGCTCGAAAAACCCCGAGCAGCTTTATACGGACTTTCGCGGCGAAATGCCCAAAGTAGGGGCGCTGCTAAAAGGGCGCGGGCTTGCAGGCTAAGCGCCCTGCTGCCCCGATGCACCTCCCCTTCCACCTTAAACCCGCCCGCGCCCATGAGGCCCAAGGCCCCGGTGCGTCGTTTTTTGTAGCGGGCGGTTGGAATCTGGAGCAAAATTTAGGCGGTTAGTTCGAGATGAATACTTCTCCCACTTTTTTGGTTGATTTTGCGGCGATTGCGCAGGTGATCTTAGCCAGTTCTATGTTGAAGTTTTGGAAGGTATCGGACACTTCTGGGAGGTCGTTAAGAGACACAATGAAGCGGCCAGAGATATGTCTTGTGCCTCTTGGCTTGCCAGCTTCATGTTTCCACCTTAAATAACCGCTTGCAGCGCCGTAGCCGCAACTAAAATCCCAGCCGCGCTTAGGGGAGACGACAGCGATGACGGATGGCGCCCCACGCCCCGCGCGGGCGCGCCATCCGGGAGAGCAGGCCAAGGTACTATTTCCGAGCAGGGATTTTTACTAAAATGGCACTACGCGCACCCCAAGATACCCTTCTTATCTCGCCACACGCACGAAGGTTCCAGCGCGGCGCGAGCGCAGTATCGTCAAGCAAAGCGCCATTAACCGCGCCGCTCTAGAACTCCACACCTTCTTGCGCCTTGATCCCCGCTCGAAACGGATGCTTTAGCAGCTCCATTTCAGTGGCGAGGTCGGCAATTTCCAGCAGCTCGGACTTGGCGTTGCGGCCTGTCAGCACCACATGGGTCATCTCTGGCTTTTCCTCGGCTAAAAACCGCACCACCTCATTGATGTCGAGGTAATCATACCGCAGCGCGATGTTGATTTCATCGAGCAACACCATCTGATTGCGCTCGTCCAGTATAAGCTCTTTCGCCTTTTCCCACGCCGCCTGCGCCATTTCAATATCGCGGGATTTATCCTGCGTTTCCCATGTAAAGCCCTCGCCCATAGCATAAAACGGACAAATATCTGAAAACCGCTCGGTGATCAGCTTTTTCTCGCCGCTCTCCATACCGCCCTTGATAAACTGGACCACCGCACAGGGCCGCCCCCATGCGATATGCCGGAAAATCATGCCAAAGGCGGCCGAGGATTTGCCCTTGCCCTTGCCCGTATGCACAATCACCAGCCCCTTATCGGCGGTTTTGGTGGCCATAATTTTATCCCGCGCCGCCTTTTTCTTGGCCATTTTCTTGTTATGCCTGTCAAAATCATCTGTATTTGCCATTTTGTGCGCCTTTGGTTAGGAGTGTGTAAACATCATATAAGGAACTCCCCGATGGAAGCAATGGACTGCAACGGCAATGAGCTGGCCGATGGCGACAGCGTCATGGTTAACAAAGACCTGAAGGTGAAGGGCATGAGCAAAACCCTGAAGCGGGGCAGCGTGATTAAAAACATCCGCACCACGGGCAACCCCGATCAGGTGGAGTGCCGCGTGGGCAAAGCCACGATTGTGCTCAAAACCCAGTTTCTGAAAAAGGCCTAGCCCAGAAACCAGATCCAGCCCGCAAGGGTGAATACCGAGGCGCTGGTGGCGAGCAAAATAGCACTCGCCGCCACGCCTTTGCCGCGATTGTAGATCGAGGCGAACAGGAAGGCATTGGCCCCCGGTGCCATGGCGGCGGTCAGCACAGCGCTTTTCATCACCTGTGGCTCAAGGCTGAAAACGCGGGTTGCCAGCAAGTAAACCATGAAGGGATGGAAGAGCAGCGAAAGCGTGCTGACCATGCCCGCTTGCGGCAAAGAGGCCCCCAGAGAATAGCGGGTGAGCACGCCACCAATGCCGAAAAGCGCTACCGGCAGCGTGGTGCGGGCCAGCATTTCAACTGCCGAAAGTGCGGGGGCCGGCAGCGGCAAGCTGCTCAGGTTCACCATGAAGCCCAGCCCGATGCCGATCATCAGAGGGTTGCGAAACATCATGGCAAGAATGGTGCGCAGGGTGCGGTGAAAGGCTTGCTTATCGGCCCGAGAAAGCTCTATCGCGGTAATGCCAAGCAGGTAGCAAAACGGCGCATGGATAGAGATAATCGCGACATTGGTCGCCAGCGATTCCGCCCCGTAGGCGCGCTCTGAAATCGGAAATCCGAGAATAAGCGCATTAGAAAACAGCGCCCCGAAGGCCACCGCCACCGCCTCGCCGGGGCTGCGCTTGAACAGCAGACGGGCCAGTAGCAGCGCCAGAAAAAAACTGCTAGCGGCGGCAATATAAAAAGACGCCATAAGCGGCCACTGGAAGGCGGTAGAGATATCCAAACGGCTGACGCTCAAAAAAAGCAGACTCGGCGCGGCAAATTTCAGCGCAAAGCTCATCATCCCGTCAATCGCCACCTCGGAGAGCCAGCCCAGCTTGGCCACAGCCGCCCCTGCGGCGATGAGCAAAAAAACCGGCGCTATGATGTCCAGTATGGCCGCAATCATGCGGGCAGGCTCAGCACCATGCCGTCATAAGCAGGGGTTACATGGGCCGGGGTTTCAGCAGCCACGGCCTCATAATCAAGGTCAATATGCATGTTGGTGAGCACCGCCCGCTTGGGCGCAGCCTTGGCGATCCAGTCGAGTGATTGCGCAAGGTGGCTATGCGTCGGGTGCGGCTCACGGCGCAGGGCGTCGAGCACCCAAATATCGAGACCCTGCACGGCGGCCCAGCTTTCTTCATACATATCAGACACATCGGGCAAGTAAGCCAGCCCGCCAATGCGGAATCCCAGCGAATCTATCCGGCCATGTTTAACCCTGAACGGCTCCAGCAGCATATCTCCGCCCGCGCCGGAAATGGTGACGGGGCCGTCTATGTTATGCAGATCAAGAATCGGCGGATAGGCACTGCCCTCGGGCTGCACAAACACATAGCCAAAGCGGGCAATTAGGGCGTTGGCAGTGGGGCCATCCGCATAAACCTTGAGGCGCTGTTTGAGGTTATAAACCACCACCCGCAGGTCATCGACGCCATGCACATGGTCGGCGTGCGGGTGGGTATAGGCCACACCGTCCAGCTCGGACACATCCGCCGAAAGCAGCTGCTCGCGCAGGTCAGGGCCGGTATCAATCAGCGCCCGTGTGGTGCCGTTTGGCCCAACCCGCTCCACCAGCATGGCACAGCGGCGACGGCGGTTTTTTGGGTTTTGCGGGTCGCATTCACCCCAGTCATTGCCAATGCGCGGCACGCCCGCAGAGGAGCCACAACCGAGAATGGTATAGCGATAGGTATCGCTCATGCGGGCCTCCATGCGGCGGCTTTACTAAACAGGCGGTCGAAGTTTTCGGTGGTTTGGGCGGCAAAGGCCTCAAGGCTCATGTTGAAAACATCAGCCCCGACCTGCGCGGTGAGCGCGGTGTAGGCTGGCTCGTTGCGCTTGCCCCGGTGCGGCGGGGGCGCAAGGTAGGGGGAGTCGGTTTCCAGCAAAACCCGCTCTACAGGCGCGGTGGCGAAAATATCGCGCACCTCTTGGGCCTTTTTGAAGGTTGCCACGCCAGACATCGAAAGATAGCCGCCCAGATCCAGCGCGGTTTTCGCCAACGCGGGGCCGGAGGAAAAGCAGTGCATGACCAGCGGAAACGCTCCATTGGCCATTTCGGCTTGCAAGATATCTGCCATGTCATCATCGGCGGCGCGAGAGTGGATAATCAGCGGGAGCTGGGTTTGCCGCGCCACCTCGATATGAATGGCGAGCGACTGCTTTTGCACCGCAGCACTTTCCGCGGTATAGTGGTAATCCAGCCCCGTTTCACCGATGCCCACCATTTTCGGGTGCTCGGTAACCGTCAACAGCTCCGCCACCGACAGCATCGGCTCATCAGCCGCGCTCATCGGGTGGGTGCCGGCGGCGAAAAACACGGGGGCGTAGGCCTCGGCAATGCCGCGCACTTTATCCAGCGCTTTAAGCTTGGTGCAAATGGTGACCATGCGCTCCACCCCGGCGGCTTGGGCGCGGGCGATCACCGCCTCCAGATCGTCATCAAAATCGGGGAAATCGAGATGGCAATGGCTGTCTACAATACGGGGCATATCGGGCCTTTAGCTAACGCGCCTTGCGGCTTTGTCTATCTGCATAAACATATCAAGGATCACCAGCGCGGGGTCAAGGTTTACGGCGCGGGCATGGGTGGTTTTGGCGGAAATTTCTTGCTGCAGGTCGGCCCAGATGCGGGCCTGAAAGGCCGTGGCAGAAAGCTTGGCGGCCAGCGCCAGCTCGCCATTGGCGGCCTCGACCATTGGCAGCCCGGCCCCATGGCGGGCGAGGCGTACCAAGGCCAGCGACACCAGTTCGACCATCAAAGCATAGGTGCCCTCATTGCCACGCGCGGCGCATTTATCGGCCAAAGCCAGCGCGAGGCCACGGTCGAGGCCCGGCGCGGTGCCGATCAGGCCGATAATTTGGCCGTAGAGCTTAACGCCCTCATCGGCCAGCAGCCGAATGGCTTGGCCGGGGGATCCACCAGACAGCGCCGCCAGCGCCGGTGACATATCGTCAGCGTGGCCGACCTGTGCCAGCACTTTGCCCATCTCGGCCTCGTCCAGCGCATCACAGCGCAGGCTGCGGCAGCGGGAGCGGATGGTGGGGAGAAGCTTGCTCGGCTGGTGCGCCACCAGCAGAATGACCACCTTTTCAGGCGGCTCTTCTAGAATTTTCAACAGGCCGTTGGCGGCGGCGGAATTAAGCTCGTCGGCGGCATCTACAATGGCCACCCGCCAGCCGCCATCGGCTGCGGAGAGGTTGAAAAAGCCTTTGAGCTTGCGGACCTCGTCAATGGTGATCGCAGCTTTCAGGCGTTTGGTTTTAGAGTCCCATGGGCGGCGACAGAGCAGGAGGCGCGGCTCGGCCAGTGCGGCCATGCGGGAAACAACGGGTGCGCTGGGGTCTACGGCCATATCGCCCGGCGGGCCGAACAGGCTTTCACCTTCCTGTGTGAGCAGGAATCGTGCGATTTGCCATGCGAGGGTAGCTTTTCCTACACCTTTCGGACCGGAAATGAGCCATGCATGGTGCATGCGGCCCCCGTTGAAGGCCTCCAGAAAAGCCGCTTCGGCGTGGGCTTGGCCAAACACCTGCCCCGCGTGGCGCGGATGGGGCGCGCCAGCTACGGCGTCTGGTTCCGGTAGGGCGTCGTCACTCATGGCAGGTGGCCTTGGATGGCGGCGCGCACGCGGGCGGCCACCTGTTCTTCGCTGCCTGTGCCATCAATGCCGATGCAGCGCTCGGGAAAATCAGTCAGCAAGGCGCGGTAGCCTTGCCGGAGCTTTTGCTGGAAGCCCGCGCCAAGCTCCTCGAAACGGTCCTCGCCGGAATTGCGCGCCAAGCCGCGCTTAAGGCCGGTTTCGGCGTCTATATCTATCACCAGTGTCAGATCCGGCTCCTTGCCGATCATCAGCGCGTGCATGGTATCAACCAGCGCCCGCAGCTCTCCCCGCGCGGCACCTTGGTAAACGCGGGTGGAGTCGCTGAAGCGGTCGGAGATCACAATCGCGCCGCGCGCCAGGGCGGGTAGGATCGTGCGCTCCAGATGGTCACGCCGCGCGGCAAAAAACAGCAAGATCTCGGTTTCGGCAGACCAGCGCCCCGGGTCGCCCTCGACCAGAAGCCGCCGAATTTCTTCAGCCCCTGTAGAGCCGCCCGGCTCACGGGTTAGCACCACATCACGGCCCTCGGCTTTAAGCGCTTCGAAAAGCCGCCGTGCCTGGGTGGATTTCCCAGAGCCATCGGCCCCTTCAAAAGTGAGGAAAAACCCCGTGCTCACAGCAATTCGCCAGCCATCACTCGCGTTTTAAGAATGGTAAATGCAGCTTTAAAACGGTCCAAAAAGCCGGCTTCAGCCACGTCGGCAGTCGCGGCGAGGGGGAAGCGTTGCACGCCGCGCTCTGGCACATCAATCACCAGCTCGCCGAGCATTTCGCCCTTGGTAATGGGCGCTTCGATCGGTGTTTCAAACACCACCTCGGCCGTAACATTTGGCAGGTTGCGATAAGACAGCAGCATCGAAATATCGCCAGTCAGCGCCATGCCCACATCGGCCTCGGCCCCCAGCCACACATCGGCGCGGGCCAACTCGGTTTCGCCTGCAAACAGGGTGTTCATGCTGAACTCGCGAAAGGCCCAGCTAATCAGCCGCTCTGCTTCGCGGGAGCGCGCCGCCGAGCTATCCAACCCTGTGAACATAACGATCACCCGCCGGTCTCCGCGCACAGCCGAGCCGACCAAGCCATAGCCAGCCTCTTCGGTATGGCCGGTTTTTAGCCCGTCGGCACCGATATCGAGAGCCAGCAGCGGGTTGCGATTGAAGCGGTTATCCGGCGTGCGGCCATCAAACGGGAATTCCAGAATGGAGAAATAATGGTAGTATTGCGGGAACACTTTGATCAGCCGTCGCGCCAGGAAAACAAGGTCTCGGGCGCTCATAAGCTGGCCTTCACCGGGCCAACCGGTGGCGTTTACGAAGGTCGAATTCATCATGCCCAGCTCACGGGCGCGCACGGTCATCTGGCGAGAAAACTCGGCCTCTGTGCCGCCCAGCCCTTCGGCCAGCACTACAGCGGCATCATTGCCGGAAAGCACGATCACGCCTTTGATCAGATCATCAACCGTAACACGGTCTCGCGTGTTCAGAAACATTGACGAGCCGCGAATGGCTGAGGCCGTAGCCGATACCGAGAACTTTTCGTCGAGCGTGATACGCCCCGCTTCCAGCGCTTCAAACACCATGTTCAGGGTCATCAGCTTGGACATAGAGGCCGGCGGCAGCGGCTCATCGGCGTTTTTTGACAAGAGCACGGTGCCAGTATCGTAGTCGAGCACCATGGCGGCGCGCGCGGCGGTTTCCAGCGCCTGAACGGGCGCGGCCAATAGGGTAAGCGCCACCAAAAGCCGAGTGAAAAATGTCATCTTGTCTCTCTTGTTTTACTTGAAGAAGAAGGCGTCAGTATAGCCAAGGCCCTTGATGATGCGCAACTGCGCACTGCGCTCGGCGCGCGTTTCATAGGGGCCGGAGACCACCCGCCACAGGGTCGGGTTTTCGGGATCATTCGCCTGCAATTGCGCGATCACCCCGTCAGAGGCAAGCACGGTCGCCAAAGCCTCGGCGTTGGACTGGTTTTCAAAGGTGCCGATTTGGATATAAGGCTTGCGCAGGCTAAACAGCTCCGTGAAGGGGCCGGCGGCCTCGGGCGCGGCGCTTTCCGGTGCGGCGGTATCGTCTAGCGTTTGCTCGACAATGGCGGCAAGCCTGGCGGCGCTATCAGCTACAGGAGTGCCCGCAACGGGGACGGCAACCGGCACAGGTGTAGCCGGCACAGCCCGGCGTGGCGGGATGGTCATATTGCCATCAACGGGCGCTACGGTGGGCGCAGGCACATCGACCACCACCTCTTCGCGGCGCAGCACCACAATGCTGATCTCGGTTGGCGTGCCCGCCACAACACCCAAGGCCACAGCGGCATCCGACGAAAGCTGGATATTTGGGCCGGGGTTATCCCGCTCGCGCCGGAAAAGCGCGCCGACCACAGTTTTGCCGTTGGTGGTGTTGCGAATAATCACCCGTTCGGGGTCCACATTGGCCGGATAGGCCACCCAAACACCGCCGAGCGAAGGCCGCCCATCCCAGAGCGCCCGCTCAGTAACATTAAACACATCGGGCCGCTCAACCTCACGGCTCACCGAGGCCGTGCCGCCAGTTGGCGCGGCGGGTGTGGCTTCGCTCACAAGGCCGCCCAGCTCCTCGCAACCCGCCAGTGTAAGCGCCAAGGCCATAGCCGTTAAGCCTGCCTTAACGGCGGGAAAGGGTTTACCCAATATTAGATGCATGTCTGTCTCCTGCTTCGCTCGGTTTTCCGCCGAAAAACCCAGCCCTTTGGTCGCAAAAGGCTGCACTGCTTTGTGCCACTTATGTGGTCATTTAGGCGCACTCTACCGGAGATCACAAGCCAAGGGAAGAGTCCGGCCCCGCAAAAATAGCGGCTCGAAAGGGGCAATGGGCAGGTTTTAGCCAATTAGATGCGCGTTTTTCGAAATATCGGCTTTCAGAATCAAACCAATACCTGTATTGGCGGCGTGTCGGAGGAGTGGCAGAGTGGTTGAATGCACCGGTCTTGAAAACCGACGTAGGTGAAAGTCTACCGTGGGTTCGAATCCCACCTCCTCCGCCACTAT
>Ga0256840_1002258_pt1 | contig 17189 bp, 17 predicted proteins | sample 355202metaG_FD_185969 | JGI IMG/M metagenome (GOLD analysis project Ga0256840, IMG submission 185969) | Hydrothermal vent microbial communities from Mid Atlantic Ridge, Atlantic Ocean - 355-202 | ecosystem: Environmental > Aquatic > Marine > Hydrothermal vents | place: Atlantic Ocean: Mid... | reverse complement strand
AAAATACTCATCATATCTCTGATAATTGGAAAACCTTAACAAACTATCATAGAGAGTTTGCATTTCAAAAAATCCAGTCTTATCACTTGCATAAGTTGCTCTTGGATATGAGTGCCCTCCAAACGGCCTTTGAGCAATTTTTCCATCCTTCGTTCTTGACCATGGACAGCCAAGATGATCCAAAAAATAGACCTCTTCAGGACAATATTCGACAAAGGTTTCCACAGCATCCTGATCAGCAAGAAAATCACTACCTTTAACCGTATCATACTCATGTTTTTCAAAACTATCATCAGAAGAAAGAACAGCTGCAGTCCCCCCTTCGGCACAAACTGAATGAGCTCTCATTAACTGAACTTTTGATACAAGCCCGACATTAACTTCATCTTTTGTTTTCCTTAAAATCTCAATAGCAGCTCTCAAACCTGCAAGTCCGGTACCTAAAATAACAACATCATGGTAGTAAACAGCCATTTCAAATGCCTCTTCAATCTGTTTTTTACTGTTGGATTATAACAAAAACATATTAGTATTCAAGCAATATAGCACAAAAATAAACCCAAAGTATTGACAGATTCTAAAAAATGAAAGTTGCAAAATGATAGACAAAGAAAGAAACCATCCATGCAATAACAAGCTCAACAACAACTATAAGAATAACCCAGAGCTTTGAACCACTCTCCTGATAAATTGCAGATACGGTCGCCACACACGGAACATAAAGAAGAACGAAAAAAAGATACGCAATAGCAGATGCCGGACTAAAAGCTCCTCTCAAAGCCACCGTCAGAGATTCGGCATCTCCGTAAAGAGTACCCATAGTCCCAACCACAACTTCCTTAGCCACACCACCAAAAATCAAAGCCACTACCGGTTTCCAATCGGTTATACCTAAAGGCTTAAAAACAGGTAGAAGAAAATTTCCTATCATACCGGCTACAGAGTGTTCTCCTGCATAAGCAACCCCAAAAGGAAAACTTGCAAGAACCCATATCAGAACAGACGCGAAAAATATAATGGTTCCGGCTTTTTCTATAAAATCTCTAACTTCAATCACAGTTTGGTTTACCACAACCTTTAAAGAGGGAATTTTATAAGCTGGAAGCTCTATAAAAAACTCATCATCATCTTTAACAAAAAACGAGGATAAAATCTTTGAAAACAGCAAAGCGATAAAAATACCGGTCATATAAAGAATCAGAACAATTACTGTTCTATAATTTTCAAAAAAAGCGGCAATAAAAACCGTATATACTGCAAGCCTTGCACTACATGAAATCCAAGGAATTGCAAGCATCGTTATAAGTTTCTGCGCCGGCGAACGCATAGCTCGTGTGGAATAAACCGCGGGAACGTTACATCCAAACCCTAAAATAAGAGGAATGACCGAGGCTCCGGAAAGCCCGAACAACCTCATAAAATTATCCCATAAAGCAGCAGCTCGTGCCATATATCCAGAATCCTCAAGAATGGAAAGAATGATATAAAGAATAAATAAAATCGGAAGAAAAGAAAGAACCGAACCCACTCCGGCAAAAACACCTTTATCTATTATAGATTTCAAAATACCGGGAATCTCAAAAGAGTAAAGTAAAGACGGCAAATAGTCTCTGAAAACCGTTTCAATAACTTTTATGAAGGGGGAACTCAAAGTAAAAGTAATTTTAAAAACCATTCCCATTATGAAAAAGAAAATAGGAATACCTGTTAAAGGCGTTGTAACAAATCTATCTATCTTATCTTCCAAACATTCGTTTTCACACTCTTTTTTTGCTTCAATCACCTCTTTGGCGATATCGGAAGCTATAACAAACCTCTCCCTCGCTATGAAAGCTCCAATATCCTCCCCTTTTCTCTCAAAAAATTCTCTTTTAACTCTTTCAAGAATTTTCCCAAACCGCTCTCCGATAGAAGAACCTAAAACTTCGTCAAGAATTTCCGCATCACCCTCAAAAATTTTAATAGCATACCATCTCGATTTCTCGGGAAAAACTTCTTTAAGTAAAACCGAAAGTTCATCTATAGCTGCCTCTATAGTTTCAGAATATACAGGTTGGAAAACGTTACCTTTCATTCCTCCAAGAGCAACCTCAACTATCTTCTCAGATAAATCACTTAAACCCAAACCTCCGTATGCACTAACCGGAATAACTGACAAACCTAACAAAGTAGAAAGTTTTTTGAAATTAACATTGTAACCCTTTACATCGTCCATCTTATTAAGAACTATTATTGGCTTCATTCCCATTTCAAGAAGCTCAAGAGTAAGATATAGATTCCTCCCGAGAAGAGTAACATCCACTATATCAAGAACAACATCCAATTTCTCTTTCAAAAGAAAATTTCTTGTTACCCTCTCTTCAATAGTATAGGAAGACAAACTGTATATTCCGGGAAGATCTATCAACTTAACGGAAAATCCCCTAAATGTGAAATTTCCCTCTTTTTTTTCAACGGTTACTCCGGGCCAATTTCCAATCTTTGCTTTTGTTCCGCAAAGAGCGTTCATTATAGCCGTTTTACCTACATTCGGATTACCCACCAAAGCGGCTACTATGTCTTTCTTCATATGATCACTCCACCAAAACTCTTTTTGCCATACCTCTTCCCAAAGCAAACCGACTACCGGCAACATCCACAATAATCGGACCGGGAACGGTTTTAACAACCTTTATTCTGGAACCCGGAAAAAGCCCGACTGCAGTCATCCTCTTACAAAAACAGGAAGAACCCTTTATTTCGATAACTTTAACAGATTCACCTTCTTTAACGTCAAGCAATGTTTTCACCAAATAGCACCTCTATAACCTTCTAATTGTTAGAATATATTAACTCTTAAAGAAACGTCAAGGAAACAAAAGAGTTAGAAGAATTACAAGCCATATATTTTATAAATATATTCAATATTAAGCTCGATAAGGGTATAATTTTAGAATGAAATGGACTGTCCTAAAACTAACAAATAGAGCAGCAACAATATTATCGGAAAAAGGCTCCGAAACACCAAGACTTGATGCGGAACTTCTTATGTGTCATCTCTTGAAGTGGGAAAATCGTGTAAAAATATATACTGAACACAACAGGCCAATTTCCCCAAAAGAGGTTGAGAATTACCGACAACTAATAATAAGAAGAGCTAAAGGAGAACCCGTAGCTTACATAACCGGCAAAAAAGAGTTTTTTGGATTTTCTTTTAAAGTTACGAAAAATGTTCTAATTCCAAGGCCGGAAACAGAACTTCTAGTTGAAAAAACTGTTTCACTAATAAAAAAATCAAACCGGCAACATCCTCTTAAAATAGCAGATGTTGGAACAGGCAGCGGTTGCATAATAATAACCATCGGAAAACTTTCCCAACGACCCGCTAAACTTTTTGCCACAGATATTTCTGAAAAGGCATTAACAATCGCAAGAGAAAATGCAAAAATTCACAACATAGATATCTCTTTCATAAAAACAGACCTATTGACCGATTTAGAGGAAAATTTTTCCTTAATTGTTTCAAATCCTCCTTATATACCGTTTAAAGACGAAAGAGTTGATTTGAACGTTACGAAATACGAACCCAAAACCGCTCTTTACGGAGGAAAAAAGGGAACTGAAATCATAGAAAAACTTATAAAACAAAGCTTCAAGCGACTTGTTGAAGATGGTTATCTATTGATTGAAATCGGAGACGGACAAGCACAACAAGTAAAAGAAACTTTTAATTCAACAGGTTTTAAAAATATAGAAACAATAAAAGACCTATCAAGAAAAGAAAGAATAGTTATAGGAGTTAAAAAATGCACAAGTTCATAATTAGAGGTGGAAACCAACTAAAAGGAAAGGTAAAAATATCCGGCTCAAAAAATGCAAGTTTACCTATAATATTCTCCTCCATCCTAACATCTCAAACGGAAATAGGAAACGTACCACTCCTGAGAGATACAAAAACCGCCATTTCCCTTCTTAAAAACATGGGATTTAAAGCGGTCTTTAAAGACGGACAACTTTCCATAATTAAAGAAGCAAACATAAAAACAGAAGCGGATTATGAACTTGTAAGAACTATGAGAGCTTCTATACTTGTTCTCGGCCCGCTCCTTTCCAAGTTCAAAAAAGCAAAAGTTTCTCTTCCGGGGGGATGCGCAATCGGTGCAAGACCCGTTAATCTTCACCTTAAAGCACTTTCAAAACTTGGAGCCGAAATAAAAATAGACCACGGATATATTGTAGCTAACGTAAAAAACAGACTAAAAGGAGCAGAAATTGTTTTCGACTTTCCTACTGTCGGAGGAACAGAAAATTTAATAATGGCAGCTGTATTGGCAGAAGGAAAAACGATAATCAAAAATGCGGCAAAAGAGCCGGAAATCGTTGACCTGGCAAACGCTCTTAAAAAAGCAGGAGCGATAATAGAGGGAGCAGGCACAGATACAATAGAAATAACGGGAGTCGAAGAACTTTCAAAAATGGAACATACTGTAATGCCAGATCGTATTGAAGCCGGAACATTTATCTCTTTTGTAGCAACCGCAGGAGGAGAAGTTGTTATAGAAAATTTTCCGTACCAAACTCTTGAAACCGTAGTAAAAAAATTTCAGGAAACCGGAATGAAAATAGAACGATTAAACAGTAAAACGGTAAAAGTGAAAAAAAATAACCCTTTACAGGGAACAGATATAACCACTCAAGTATATCCGGGATTTCCAACGGATATGCAGGCACAATTTATGGCAACTATGTGCCTTGCTGAAGAAGTATCAATAATAAAAGAGAATATTTTCGAAAACAGATTTCAGCACGTTCTTGAACTTCAGCGACTTGGAAGCAATATCACAATAGACGGTAATACAGCCATCGTCAAAGGCGTAAAAAAACTGATAGGTGCGAAAGTTATGGCTACGGATTTAAGAGCAAGTGCCTCTTTGGTTGCCGCCGGACTTGCAGCAGAAAACACAACAGAAATTTATAGAATTTACCATCTTGAAAGAGGTTATGAGAATCTTGAAAAAAAACTTCAACAGCTCGGAGCAAACATAGAAAAGAGAAGAACAGAACAACCATACTAATCAGAAATTTTCATTTTATTAGAAAGCATCAGAAAAATACTATTTTTTTAGTAGTAAGGACTACATTCCACCCCATATTGAAAATCAAATTTTATGCTACTCTTTATAAATCAGCACCCTATCCTCGAAACCTTTAAAATCTCCGTGTATCGCTTTAGCAACGTATTTAAGAAAAATAGCAAACCTTGACTCACTGCCTCTCCTATAAAGTTTTCCTTTCCATAAAATTTTTACATTTCCTAACTTTTTAACATCATTGGATTTAACAAGCGCAAGAATCCTTCCTTTATTCAGTTGATTTATTATTTCCACAAAAGGCACATCTCTAATAACTTTTCTTTCTGCATAAAAAGGCAAATTATGCCAGAAATAATTCTCCACAATTAAAGGAACCGACTTTTCTATATTTGCTCTTTTAACCGCCCTACCTATTCCATCATACGGTCTAAATCTTTCTACCGCCGGCAACAAACCTACGGTAAATATAAAAAAGAATATGAGAGCTGAAATGAAAGGATACAATTTTATTTCTTTTAACAATAAACAAAAGGGAACAACCAAACCCAATAGTAAATAGAAGTAGTAAGGTAGTTTAAAAAAACAAATAACACCACAGGAAGCTAAAAGAAAAACCAAAGCGGGAATCTGGAAAATTAGAGAATAAACTCTTTTCCATGCCCCACTTTCCGGTTCATAGTTAGCCAAAAAGTATCCCGTCAATATAGAAAGAGCCGGATGCATTTGGATAATATAAGTTGGAATTTTACCTTTGGCTAAAGTAAAAATCCCAAGCATAATAACAATCCAGGAAAAAGGGAAAATCAACTTTTTAAAATGGTTTTTAATATTGAATAATCCGAAATATGCAACAAGCGAATAGGGAAGGAACCCCCAAAGTATAACATTAAAATAAAACAGAGGAGCCAGACCACCACCTTTTTTAGAAACAGCTCTTTTTAATGTTTCTGTCATTAAAACATCAAGAAACTGTCTCCCAAATTTAAAATACATATACAGATACCACCAAAACCCTACTGCTAAAACCAAGGGAATACCTATATGCAACCTAAGAAAACGTAAATCAGTTAAAACTTTTCTAAGATTAAAACTGTTTTCCAAACAGATATATAGGAAAACAATACCCCCGATAATTAAAATATAGGGATAACCTTTTGTTAAAACTGTTAAGCCTAAGGCAAAGTAGGAGAGAAAAATAAAAAGAAATCTCCTTTCCTTATATCCCTTAATAAAGAAATATAAAGTAAAAGTAAAGAAAAATGTTAAAACATTTTCGGGAGAAGCATATCTTGAGTTAACAATAAATTGCAAACTAAGAACCATAACCATCGCCGAAAAAACAGACGTTCGCTTACAAAAAATTTTTCTCGCTATCAAATAGGTTAAAACAACAGAAAAAAATGAAAGGACAACTACCGGCAATCTTGCGGAAAACTCGGAAATTCCGAATATTTTATAAGAAGCAGCTACCAACCAATAGGTCATTGGCGGTTTATTAAACCTGGGAGTATAGTTATAGTAAACATCAAGATAGTTACCGCTTTTAACCATCTCCATTGCAGATTCAGCATAAAAACTCTCGTTAGGTATCCATATATCGTTTACTCCTATATTTTTAAAAAACACAAAAACCGTTAGAAAAAAAAGAAAAAACAAAAACGATTTCTCATATAAACTTCCTTTAATCACCTATTGTCTCTCCTTACCGAAATCAACTTTCACTTTTGATGCAACAAAACGGAGAAGCTCCAGTAATCCTTCTCCCGTAACAGCAGAAACCGGAAAAAACGGATACTTTTTATCCTTAAAATATTTTTTTGTCTCATCAATTATAACTCTATCAGTAACCGCATCAATCTTTGTTCCTACAACTATTTGAGACTTTTTCATAAGAATAGGAGAATAAAGCTTTAATTCCTCATTTATTTTCTCAAATGCCTCATAAGGAGCTCTGGAAAAATCGGAAAGATCTATAAGGTGAAGAAGTATCTTCGTCCTTTCAACATGCCTTAAAAATTCCTGCCCAAGTCCTTTCCCTTTATGAGCACCTTCTATAAGCCCCGGAATATCCGCAACGACAAATAAGAAACCGTCAACTTCTGCTACACCGAGAATAGGTCTTAATGTTGTAAAAGGATAATCAGCTATTTCCGGTTTTGCAGCAGTAATTCGTGAAAGGAATGTTGACTTTCCGGCGTTTGGAAAACCTATAAGTCCGACATCTGCAATAAGTTTCAATTCAAGCTCTACCCACCGCTCCTCTCCAAGTTCCCCGGGCTGGGCAAAATCCGGAGCCTGACGTGTTGATGTGGTGAAAGTAGCATTACCTCTTCCACCTCTTCCACCTCTCGCAACAACAAGCTTATCTCCTTCTTTTATAAGATCCCCTATGATATTTCCGGTTTCAACATCCTTCACTACCGTTCCAACAGGAACCCTTACTATAAGGTCTTCCCCACTTTTGCCGGTTTTTTTGCTACCTTCACCATGCCTTCCCCTTTCAGCCTTATAATGCTTCTTGTTTTTAAAATCAAGGAGTGTGTGAATATTTTTATCTGCTATAAAAATTACACTCCCACCTCTGCCTCCATCTCCACCGGCAGGGCCTCCCTTAGGAATAAACTTTTCTCGTCTAAAAGCAACACAACCGTTTCCACCATCTCCACCTTTTACAAAAACTTTAGCTTTATCTATAAAATTGCTCCTCATTTTACCTCACAAAAATTCAATTGGAATATAAATAGAAAAATAGAAAGATAGACCGGTAAGTCAATTGAAAACCTAATATGATTTCTGCCTATATCCAATTGGAAAAAAGTTGAAGACCTGTATCCTCAGGAAAACTACACACAACATTCATATTTTGAACAGCTTGACCAGAAGCTCCCTTCCCAATATTATCAATAACGGAAACCACTATACCTATACCGGTTTTCTCATCTTTCGTTACATATATATCACAGAAATTTGTTCCTGCAACATTACAAGTCTCAGGTGGCTTATCCTTCACTCTTACAAAATATTCCTCTTTATAAAATTGCCTGTAAACAGTTCTTAACTTCTCTTCTGAAAAAGGAGTTTTAAAGTAGATAGTCGAAAGTATCCCTCTATTCATAGGAACAAGATGAGGCGTAAATCTAACAGATGAAACTCCCAATTTCTCGGCTATTTCAGGTCCGTGGCGGTGATTTTCTATTGCGTAAGCTCTAAAATTATTATTCACTTCACAAAAATTAAGAGAAACCAAAGCTTTCCGTCCTGCCCCGGTAATACCAGATTTACTATCGGCAATCACAGGAAAATTAACATCCAAAGCACTCGACACCTTCGCAGGATAAAGACCAAGGATAACACTTGTAGGATAACAACCCGGATTGGCGATAATACTTTTTTTCCTTATCTCTTCTCTGAAAATTTCAGGTAAGCCGTAAGCCGCTTTACAAAAAATCTCTTTGGCACTATGCTTTACATCGTAAACCTTTTCATACACTTCAGGATGAGTAAACCTAAAATCGGCACTGAAATCTATTATTTTTAATTGACTTTCAGTTTCATACAACTCTTTAACGATAGGAAAAGCCGTTTTGTGAGGAAGACAGAGAAAAACAACATCGGATATTTCGGCTATTTTCTCTTTTTCATACCTCTCAAATTTCAAAAAAGAGATAGAAGAATTGCAAAAGTGGGGAAAAACCTCCGACAAGCATTTCCCTTCGTACTGCCGTGACGTAATTGATACGATTTGAACAAAAGGATGATAGAGTAAAAGGCGGAGAAGCTCCGCCCCCGTATATCCCGAAGCACCGATAACAGATACTTTAACGCTTTGACCACTGATATCTTGCACGTGCCCCTCTTTGTCCATATTTCTTTCTCTCTTTAATACGGGCATCTCTTGTAAGGAAACCGCTTTTCTTAAGAGGAGACCTTAATTCCGCATCAAAGGCAAGAAGAGCCTTGGCAATACCGAATTTTACAGCGTCAGCTTGAGCAGACTTCCCTCCACCCTTAACTGTACACCATACATCGAATCTTCCATTCATACCTGTAACATCAAAAGGCTGTTCCATTATTTTAAGAAGAGCAAGTCTCCCAAAATAAACTTCAGCATCTCTTTTATTTACTGTTACTTTTCCCGTTCCGTTTGGGATTATCCAAACTCTTGCAATTGCTGTCTTTCTCTTTCCTGTTCCGTAATATCTCATTTCAGCCATTGAGTCCTCCATTAAAACTCAAGAGGTTTAGGATTTTGTGCAGTGTGTGGATGCTCAGGTCCTGCATATACCTTAAGCCTTTTTAATCTTTTATCTCTCAGTTTGTTCTTAGGAAGCATACCTTTAACAGCTAACTTTATAACTTCCCCGGGTTTCTTTTGAAGCATTTCTCTTAAAGTAGTTTCCTTAAGATTCCCGAAGTAACCAGTGTACCTGTAATAAATCTTACTATCAAGTTTTTTTCCGCTTGTGTAAATCTTTTCGGCATTCACAACAACCACAAAATCTCCTCCGTCCACATGAGGAGTATAAGTTGGCTTATGCTTAGCCATAAGAATCCTTGTAATTTCAGTTGCAAGTCTTCCAAGAGTTTTGCCAGTAGCATCTACAATGTACCAGTCTCTTTTCACTTCTTCCTTCTTCTGCATGAAGGTTTTCATTATAAATCCTCCGAAAGTAGGCGTTTTCAAAAACGCCGAAAATGTAGCGGGCAGGCGAAATTTACTACAGAGAGCTTCAATTGTCAAGTACTCCGAAGAACTTAAAAAATTCTAACTTTATTTTTCAAAAAGTTTAGAAACAACCTGTGGTGTAATAAAGAAAGAAAGAAAAAATCTTCCTTTTTTCTCAATAATCTTAACCATACCACCTTTCTTGAATTTTATTCTTGATGGATTGATACATAAAAGCTCATTCATAAAAATAGAAAGCTCCGGCTCATGAGCTACAATAATTATATTGTTGTTATATCTTTCTAAAACTTCAAGATAATCTTCAACTTCCGCGTCAGGTTCCAAAAGCTTTGAAACTTCAAGCTTTTTACCCGTAATATCTTGCAAAATTTTTGCGGTTTTCAATGCTCTTTCACAAGGGCTCGAGACAATAACAAAATCTTGTGGTAAAAGATTTTTTATATTAACAGCAAAAAACCGGAAATCCTCAATACCTTCTCCCGTTAAAGGTCTTTTACAGTCGTCTCCCTCCCAATCTTCTCCATTAACTGCCTTTCCATGCCTTACGAGAAAAATCTTCCTCACACTTTCACCTCTCTAATCCACCGCTCAAAATATTCTTGGGAGTTAAAGTCTCTCTTATCCGGTCGGAAATAATTTCCGTCGGAAAGTAGAATTCTAACTTTTGATGTGTCTTTAAGTTGAGTTTCAAGAATTTGCTTTAAAAATTCCTTTGGCTCCGGAGATACTACAGGAACAAAAGATTCCACCCGTTTATGGAAATTTCTCGGCATCCAGTCAGCACTACTTATGTAAATTTCCTCTTTTCCTTTGTTTTTAAAATAGAAAATTCTCGCATGCTCGAGATACTTCCCAACAATGCTTATAACTTTTATATTTTCACTTATGCCTTTAATACCCGGCCTTAAACAGCAAATACCCCTAATTATAAGATCTATCTTAACTCCTTTCATAGAAGCTCTGTAAAGAGCTCTTATAACTTCAGGATCAACAAGAGAATTCATCTTGGCAATAATCCTTCCATCCTCCCCGGCTTCCATCTCTGCTTCTATCAATTGCAACACTTTCTTTTTGAGTGTAATTGGAGACATATATATTCTATTAAGTTCCGGGGGATGAAAGTACCCTGTCATAACATTGAAAAGTTTAGAAACATCTTCACCTATTACAAGGTCGGCAGTCATAAAAGCTATATCCGAATAAATCTTCGCAGTGGAAACATTATAGTTACCCGTTCCTATATGGATATATCTTCTTATAGTATCATCCTCTTTTCTCACAATCATTAAAAGTTTTGCATGGGTTTTTAGTCCCGGAACCCCGTAAACAACGTGAACACCTTCCTCTTCCAGTTGCTTCGCCCAACTTATATTACTCTCCTCATCAAATCGCGCCTTAATCTCAACAACTGCAACAACTTCCTTGCCGTTCTGTGCAGCCTTCTTAAGGGCTTCCACTATCAGAGAATTTTTCCCCACTCTATAAAGAGTCTGTTTTATAGCAAGAACGTTAGGATCTTCGGCAGCATCTTCAATAAGATCAACAACCGGATCTATCGATTCATACGGATGAAATAGTGCAACATCTTTCATTTTCAAAACAGAAAAGATATCTATATTGAAAATACTCGGATAATATGGTGTATAGACGGGAAACTTCAAAGCCGGACGATCTATATCGTAAATTTTCCACAAATCGGGAAGGTTTAAAGGCATATTCAAGTGGAAAACATCCTCTTCGTGAAGCTCAAGTTCGTCCTTGAGAAAATTTATCATATATTCGGTACAACCATTTGCTTCCAGTCTTACAGGCTTACCAAACCTTCTTTTCCTTATCCCTTTTTCAATTTCTTCAAAAAGATCATCAGCTTCATCTTCCTGAATAACAATATCTGCATCTCTGGTTATTCTAATGCTGGCAACATCGGTTATGTTCTGCTCAGGAAATAAACTCTCTATATGATGAATTATAAGGTCCTCAAGAAGAATATAATGGAGCCCCTCTCCACTGCTTTTAAGCTTTATAAATCGAGGCAGATTCTTCGGAACAGGAACAAGTCCGAACTTTAACTCTTCATCATGAATTTCAACTATTACGTTAAAACTCAAATTCGAAAGATGAGGAAAAGGATGGGTCAAATCCACTGCAAGGGGAGTTAAAACAGGATAAACAAACTCGTAAAAATATCTATCGGCAAGTTTCTTCAGTGTTTTATTCAACTTATCGTACTGATGGATAAAAATCGATTTTGATTTTAACTCTTTCACAATCTTCCTATATTGAACGGAAGTTTCTCTTAACAAAACTCTAGTTTTTTGTGAAATTTTCCCTAACTGCTCTTTTGGTGTCAATCCGTCAGGCGAAGACTTTCCTATTCCAGCAGAAATCTGTTGTTTTAAACCTGCAACTCTTATCATAAAAAACTCATCGAGATTCGTGAAAAAAATCGCTAAAAACTTTACTTTCTCAAGCAAAGGATTTGTTTCATCCTTAGCCTCTTCCAAAACCCTCCTGTTAAACTCAAGCCAACTTAACTCCCTGTTTATTAGCAGCTTTGGACTTGAGAGATCTAATGCTTTCCTCATTATTCACCACCTTTTCAAAAAGGATTCCTTCACGAATACTATACCTTGAGATAATAAGCTCCTTACATTTAAATATATCCATCAATTCTAAAGCAACCACAACCGCAACCAGAATAGTTCTCGTTCTCTCTATCGGAATTTTATATTTTTCTGTTAACTCAATAGGTTTAAGTTCGACTACTTCTTCTATTATCTGTTTTAAAAACTTTTTCTTCATTCTTCTCCTGCCTGCAATCTTTTTGGCAGCTCTGATACTTCCCCCTATTCCAACTAATTTTTCCGATTCTCCAAATATCCGTTTATCTTTTTTCACAACTTCTTCCACTTTTGCTTTTATACATTCAATACTAAAAGATTCTCCAATCTTACAATCGGGAAACTCAAGAGTACCAAGAGGATAACTTTTACAAATCTTTATCTCCCCGTTTTCTATCCTACATATTTCAAGACTCCCACCGCCTATATCAAATGTTATAAAATTTTTCGGCTTAACATCAAGCATAGCACCCAGGGTTGAATAGTAAGCCTCTTCCTCTCCTGAAAGAACTTCTATATCAAAAATCGGCTTAAGCTCTTCAATCAACTTTTCCCCGTTCTTTACTACTCTCAAAACATAAGTAGCAAAGGCAATAACACGGGAAGGCTTAAAATAGGAAAGCCTGTCTTTAAAAGTCTCAAGAGCCAACTTTAACTTTAAAATCCCTTTCTCATTAAGATATCCTTCACTATCAACATATCTTAAAAGTCTCAGATAAACCGATTCTTTAAAAATCTGCTTAAATTTTTTCTTTTCTATATCAACCCGATAAACCGCCAATTTAACCGTATTCGAACCAATATCTACAATAGCTATCGTTTCCAAATTTACCTATCCGTTTTTAAGATATTTCAAACACTTTTCAACTTCCCACTTACTTCCAAGAATAACGGGGACTCTCTGGTGAAGCTCCTCAGGAACCACATCAAGTATAGATTTTTCCCCGGTAATTGCCATCCCACCGGCATTTTCAACTATAAAAGCCATAGGACTTCCCTCATAAAGTAATCTTAATTTTCCGTTTCTATTTTTTATATCTGAAGGGTAAATAAAAACTCCGCCTTTAAAAAGTGTCCTGTGAACATCAGCCACCATAGAACCGACATATCTTAAAGTATATTTTTCCTCTTTCAAGCTATCTATAAATTTCCTTAAACCATCACTTTCCCATTTATCGTAGTTAGCTTCATTAATTGAATAAATTTTCCCCTTTTCCGGCATTTTGAGATTTTCTTCAACAAGCATAAAATTCCCGGTTTCGGGATCAAGGGTAAAAACAGAAACGAAGCCTCTGAAAGCAAGCACAAGCATAGTACTCGGACCATAAATAACATACCCGGCAGCTATCTGTTCCCTTCCGGATTTTTTTATATCTCCTTTATGGATAGAAAATATTGTCCCTATACTTATATTTACATCTATATTGGAAGAGCCATCAAGCGGGTCAAAAGCTATTGAATAACCGGAATCGGAAAGAATAAGGCAGTCCTCTACCTCTTCCGATGCAAGCATACACGCTTTACCAGTACATTTCAAAGTTTCCGTGATAATATCGTTAGCAAGCTCATCAAGCTTCTGAACAACTTCTCCCTGAACGTTAATCTTCTCCGCAGAACCTAAAACATCAAGTAAAGATGCTTTTCTAACTTTTCCGGCTATTATCTTTGTCGCAGAAGTTATCTCTCCAATTATCAAAACAAGATCATCATCTATAAAAGGATTTTCAATCGATTTTTGAAAAAGATACGTTATCAATGGAACCATTTAAAACCTCCTAAAGTTTTTCAAGTGTTTCCTTTAAACTTTTTCTTATCATATCCTGATCAAGCTCAAAGTTCGCCTTATCTTTAATATCGAAAACAACAACAAGTGCATTCTCTTTTTCCAAGTTATACACACCATAAGCAAATTTGCTTGTCAGATTCAGTAAAAAATCCACAAAGCCACTTCCTTCACAATTATCCTTTATGCCGGCAATGAACAATTCATAAGGAATTTTAAAATTAACATCAACTCTTAACATACTACCTTCTATTTTCAAAATACCATCTTTGTCAAAAAGGAAAATTCCATAGAAAAAGTTTTTGGAAAATATCTTGGAACAAAGTTCCAAAGCACTTTTAAACCTCTCACCGTCCAAGATAAGCTCATCATAAACTTCTTGGATATTCGTTTCTATCTCCAAAATTGCACTTTCCGCTTCCTTTTCAACCTTATAAAGCTCAAAAAACGACATCAGGGAAGAAAAATTGCAATTTAAATTTTTCTCTACCGGTTTCTTGCACGGCTCAAGGTCAACACTTCTAACCTCTTCTGAATTTTTAATAATAGTTTTTAAAGCACTCTCTCCTTCCTGTTCCGAATATGAATTTTTATATTCAACACGAACAATAACTCCACTTTTGATGTAGATAGTTCCCTCTGCACTTTTCATATTTATGCTGATAACCCAACATCCACCTGTCCCTATAAGTCCAAAAAGAATCTCTTCAAGTTTCATATTTTTCTTTCCTTTTCTTAATAATAGCTTCCATCTCTTTAACAACTGACTCCAACCATGAGGAAAGCTTCGCCATAACTTTATCCGTAGAAAAACCCGCTGAAACAAGTGTAGGATCACATATCCATATAAGATAAATACTGAACTCTTCTCCACCATGTTTCAAGATAAAAACTTCTTCCATAGATTCTGTTCTGTAGATAACAACTTCTGTTTTTTTAAACAGATTTCCCTGCAAAGATGCCCCTGACTTCTCATGAAATTTTGATACCGTATCAAATATCTTAACTCCGTAAGGAAAGAGCCTATCAACCTTGTAATAAGTATTTTTTTCTCTTGAAAATATTTTCAAGCCATCTGACGAAACAATAGCATGGGCTATCCATTCTCCGGTTTCTATCTCTTCCGAACGTTTTGTCAAAATATCCATTATTGTTCCGATTCCTTTATCATTTTCCGCAGAAAACAGTTTTTTAAAAAAGTTAAACATGGAATTCCTCTCCAAAAAAATACTGGAAACATTATAACATTAAGAACTTCTTAATAAATTCCCTCCAATTCCCCGAGGGAATCTCAACATGCTCTACCGAAAGGAATGTGGGATTTAAAAAATATACCCATGCATCAAGAAAATCTCTATATGGTAATAATCTAACCGATTTTTTTTCTCTACAATAAAAACTCTTTTCAGGTAAGTTTTTAAAAAAATCCTCAAAAGCATCTATCGCTTTTAACGTAATTGAATCAACACGGTAAATTTCTCCGAAAACTTTCCCTTTTCCCTCTATCACAGCAGGATATCCTTTGTTAAGATAAAGCAACTTGGTTCCATAAAGTATCCCGTAACCGACAAACTCCATATCAGACAAGAAAACATTAGCAGAAAAACCTGACATTAAACTTCCATAAACGAAAAGAAGTTGAAACATTCTTTTCTCCAACATAAAGAAAATTCACCTTAGTGAATTTTACATTAAGAACAACAAACAAACAATAAAAAAAAGCCCCTCATAACGAGGGGCTTTTAAATAAATTTTGTAAAAATTTACGCAAACATTAACTTTTGCAATAACACTTTTTTTCTATCAAGTTCCTCTTGGAGCTTTCTATTCCTGTCCAACTCTTCTTCCGGTAGTCCCTCTATCTCTTTTTCAATAGAGCTTATTTCTTCTTTTACCTTTTCGACAGAAATTTCATCCGGCTTAAAAATATCTCTAACAGCAATCAGAACCTGATCCTGCTCTACCTCAAGAAAACCATCGTAAACATAATACTTTTCTTCTTCTCCGTTACTATTGATAAAAGTTACGGAGGCAGCATTAAACTTATAAAATTCAGGTTGATGAGAAGGAAGAACGCCTATCATGGAATCATCCATATCCACATAAACCTCTTTTACCTCAGCACCGTAATGCTTCCCCGTAAGAGAAGCCAATTTTAAATCCACTGTTGTCAATGTCTTTTTAGCAGCCATCAATCAGCTCCTTTTAAGCTTTAGCTTCTGCTTCTTTAAGCAATTTTTCACCTTTCTCTATAGCTTCCTCAATGTTACCAACCAGATAGAAAGCATTCTCGGGGAGATGATCAAGTTCCCCGCTAACTATCTTCTCAAAACCTTCTATAGTTTCTTCAATAGTCACATATCTACCCTTCATACCTGTAAAAACTTCAGCTACATGGAACGGCTGTGTAAGGAACAGCTGAATTCTTCTCGCTCTATGAACGACAAGTTTATCCTCTTCAGAAAGCTCTTCCATACCGAGAATAGCAATAATTTCGAGAAGCTCTTTATATCTTTGAAGATAACTTTGTACTTCTCTAGCAACTTTATAGTGTCTTTCTCCGACATATTCCGGAGATAGCATCCTTGATGTTGACTCGAGAGGATCAACAGCGGGATAAATACCCTGCTCGGCAAGACCTCTTGAAAGAACCGTCGTAGCATCAAGATGCGCAAAAAGTGTAAACGGAGCCGGATCTGTAAAGTCATCGGCAGGAACGTAAATAGCCTGAACAGATGTAATGGAACCCTTCGTAGTAGAAGTAATTCTTTCCTGAAGGCCACCAACCTCCGTAGCAAGTGTCGGCTGATAACCAACCTCCGAAGGAATTCTACCCAAAAGAGCAGAAACTTCCGAACCGGCCTGTATAAATCTAAACATATTATCTACAAAAAACATCATATCACGACCTTCAACATCACGGAAATACTCCGCCATTGTTACACCTGTCATAGCAACACGCCATCTATTTCCAGGAGGTTCATTCATCTGTCCGTAAACAAGAACCGTATTTTCTAAAACGCCTG
>Ga0256840_1002257_pt1 | contig 17192 bp, 15 predicted proteins | sample 355202metaG_FD_185969 | JGI IMG/M metagenome (GOLD analysis project Ga0256840, IMG submission 185969) | Hydrothermal vent microbial communities from Mid Atlantic Ridge, Atlantic Ocean - 355-202 | ecosystem: Environmental > Aquatic > Marine > Hydrothermal vents | place: Atlantic Ocean: Mid... | reverse complement strand
CATAAGCGGATGGTATCTAAGCCATCAAGCACATCTAATTTTGTTAGACAAAGTCCTGTTATACTGTTTACCCAACAAGCACGATTAAGCGCCACCATGTCTAACCAGCCACAACGACGTCCACGACCTGTGGTTGCGCCAACTTCATGACCTTTATCAGCTAAATATTGTCCAATTTCGTTTACCTGCCCATCGTCATCAAGTAATTCAGAAGGGAAAGGACCTGCACCAACACGTGTTGCATAGGCTTTAGTAATACCTAATACATAGTCAATATGACGTGGACCAACACCTGAACCTGCGGCGCAACCACCGGCCGTAGTATTCGATGATGTTACATAAGGATAAGTACCGTGATCAATGTCTAATAAGGCACCTTGGGCACCTTCAAACATAACATTTTTATCCGCTTCATGATATTCCTTAAGTAGCTGAGGAATATCGTCAATTAATGGCAATAAAACATCACGCATTGCTAAGATTTCATCACGCACTTTTTCAAAGCTAACAGGTGCTGCTTGGTAGTAATTAATCAATGAGAAGTTATGGAATTTAACCACTTCTTCTAACTTCGTTACAAAGCTTTCTTGATCAATCAAATCGCCCAGACGTAGCCCTCGGCGTGCAACTTTATCTTCATAGGCTGGGCCAATACCTCGGCCAGTAGTCCCAATCGCATCTTTACCGCGGCGACGTTCACGTGCTTGGTCTAATGCAATATGGTATTGCAATATTAATGGACAAGCCGCACTGATTTTAAGACGTTCACGAACAGGAATTCCATTGCCTTCTAACTCGTTCATTTCTTTTAATAGTGCTTCAGGTGATAACACCACACCGTTACCAATTAGGCATTGCACATGTTCACGTAAAATACCTGACGGAATAAGATGTAACACCGTTTTTTTACCATCAATAACTAAGGTGTGGCCAGCATTGTGCCCACCTTGAAAGCGCACTACTGCTGAGACATTATCGGTTAATAAGTCAACCAGTTTACCCTTGCCTTCATCACCCCATTGGGAGCCTATTACTACTATGTTCTTAGCCACAGATTTTTGTTCCTGTTCTCGCCACTGCTCTGTGGCTAGTTTAATAAATTATACTAAAATAGTTTCACGAGTCGTCTTTTTCGTCACGCCTGCGTTAAAAATAGTTTCAAAATGCTCATTTACACCAGTAAACTTCGCTTTTTTAACTATTTTTGCCTTGTCCTGACAAAAATACTTATCGTGAAATTATTTTATTTAGGTAATTCGTAGATGACGGTCTGACCCTGACTACGTAACTCTGCAATTTTTTGTTGTTGAGTGACATCATCTGACCATTCAACAGTAATTACATCTTGCTCTTCATCTTCTACAGGTAACTGGCTTGCAATCGCTTTTAAATCTAGGCTAAAGCCTGTTGCTGGTTGTGCATGCCCAAAGTCAGCACCAATGTCATCATAACGTCCGCCCATGGCAATCGCCTGAGAGCTATCTGCTTGATACGCCGCAAATACAAGCCCAGTGTGATAGTGATAACCCCGTAATTCAGCTAAATCAAAATTAAGTACAACATTCGGAAGTCGTTGCATCATCAAATTAGCCATAGTTTGTAATGTATTTAATGATTTTTGAACCGATTCTGATGCTTTGTTTAGCACCTGTTTCGCTTGTTGCAATATTTCAACACCACCATTTAACTCAGCCAAAGCTAACAACATAGAATGATTTTCTGGCGATAGTTGATAATCTGATAATAAGCTGGCTATCTGTGTTATCTCTTTGCGTTGAAGTGCGGCAAATAATTCCTGCTCTTGCTCTTCACTTAAACCAGCATCCTTTGCCAATCCGCGATAAATACCAACATGGCCAAGATCCAATAATAAATCATTATCCAGATCGACGCTGGCTAACATCTCAATCATTAGCTGCACAATTTCCATATCACTTTCAGGGCCGGCATGACCGTATATTTCAGCACCTAATTGAATAGGGTTGCGTGATGTACCTTGCCCAGTAGGCAGCGTGTGTAGCACATTGCCGATGTAACACAAGCGTAGAACACCTTTATGATCACGTAAGTTATGTGCGGCTATGCGTGCAATCTGCGGAGTAAAGTCTGCTCGAATACCCATTAAACGCCCTGACATTTGATCAGTGAGTTTGAATGTTTGTAAATCTAAGGCTTTACCTGTTCCCGTCAGCAACGAATCAAGATATTCAACCAAAGGAGGAAAAACTAATTTATAGCCCCAACCTTGCATTTTATCGATTAATTTTCGACGTAATGTTTCAAGTTGTGCTGCTTGTTCCGGCATTAATTCATCAATGCCTTCAGGTAGCATCCAACGCTGTTTAAAACTCATCTTTTAACTTACCAAATAAAGTAAAAATAGACCCAAGCCCATACTAAACAAACCAATGATTCGAATGTGATGATCTTGCATATTGGCCATTTGTAATAATGCACGACGAAATGCAGTTGGACTTAAAAAAGGCATAATACCCTCAATCACCAACATTAATGCTGATGCCAACCATAAACTATGTAAAAAACTATCCGCCACTTTAATTACTTAGTTTTTCTCGCCGCCAAAACCTTCAAAAAAGTCACCTTTAGGCTCAATCACCAACATATCATCGCCAGTGAATACTTTTTTGTAGGCATCTAATCGTCGATAAAAGGCGTAAAACGCTTCATCTTTACCGTAGGCTTCGGCATAAATATCAGTCGCTTGCGCATCACCATTACCACGGATTTCTTCCGCTTTTTGCTCAGCCTCGGCTAACAGAGTGATTTGTTCTTTATCTGCCCCAGATTTAATCCCTTCAGCTTCTTCAGCACCTTGAGCACGTGTTTCATCGGCTTCTTGCTTACGATCAAAGCGCATTCTCTTATAAACCGCTTCATTAATACCTGCCGGGAAATCGATGCGTTTAATACGAATATTAACTATCTCAATACCTAATTCTTTCGCACTCACATTCGCCTCAGCCAGAATATCTGCAACCATGGTAGTCCGGTCACCAGCAACAACTTGCTGAACAGTTCTATTGGCAAAAGCATCACGTAATCCATTATTTACAATATGAAATAATCGAGAGTTCGCTAGTCTTTGATCGCCACTCACTGTTTTGTAATAAGTGCCTGTATCAGCTATTTTCCATAATAAAAACGAATCAACTAATAGGTTTTTACTTTTAAGCGTTAAATAGTTTTCTGGTTTGGCATCAATCGTTAAAATGCGACCATCAAAACGTTTAACCTCTTCAAATAAAGGGATTTTAAAGTGGATTCCAGGCTTAAAATCAGCTTGTTTGATTTCACCTAAATGAAGTAATAAAACACGCTCACGCTGGTCAACAAAAAATACCGTTGATCCAACAACGATGAGCGCTAGTATCACTAAGAAAAATAATTTATGTAAGCTCGATGGCATCTTAACGGCCCCTTCTGCTACGCGCATCAGTTGATGCTGAATTTGTAGACGTTGTATTTGTTTGTGGATAAGCCAAATTACCCATATCAATTCGTGTTGGTGGCATTGGCGCTGAACTTGTCATCCTATCTAAAGGCAAATACAGTACATTATTACTGTCTTTCGACACATCAACCAATACTTTTTGACTTCGACTATAAACTTGTTCCATCGTATCTAAATAGAGACGTTCTTTAGTGATGGCCGGCGCTTTTCTATACTCAGTTAAAACTTGAGAAAAGCGGCTACTCTCACCTCGCGCCTTAGCGATAACTTGATTTTGATATGCTTCAGCTTCTTGCACAATCCGTGTAGATTTACCTCGAGCCCTTGGTACAATATCTTTTGCATACGCTCTGGCTTCAAGAATTTGACTTTCTTTATCGGCATCTGCTTTCACTACATCAGCAAAGGCTTCTTGAACTTGTGGTGGTGGTTGAATATCAGGCATATTAAAGTTAGTGACATTCAAGCCCGTTCCATAAGCGGCCAATAATTCTTGCAATGCTAGTTCAGCTTTGCTTGCCATTGCCGCACGACCTGTTTTAAATACTTCATCCATTGATGTTTTGCCCACAACTTCACGCACGGCACTTTCCGTCATTTGGCGAAGTGTTAAATCGGGGTTCACCACATTAAATAAGTAGTCTGCTGCATTTTCAACATGAAATTGAACTTCAACTTTAAGTTCAATAATATTTTCATCTTTAGTCAGCATCAATGCTTCTGATGAAACACTGCCTCCTGTTTGACCAAAGCCAATATTAACGGTTCTAACACGCGCAACATCCACTTTTTCAACGTGTTCAATTGGATAAGGCATATGCCAATGTGGACCTGGCATTGTAGTTTCAGTATAAGCACCAAAACGCATTTCTACACCGCGCTCTGCCGGTTGAACGATGTATACACCAGAAACAAGCCAAACGATAAAGGCGACTAATATCATTAAACCTAAGACGATCGAACTACCGCCATCGGATGAATCGTTACTACCACTATTTGACGAATTACCACCAAATAATCCGCCTAATTTACGCTTCATATCTTTGATAACATCATCAAGATCAGGTGGGCCATCATTACCGCGGTTACCCCACGGGTCTTTGTCATCTTTATTATTGCCGGGTTCATTCCAAGCCATTAAATTCTCTCCAACTGAGATTTAAAATTCAAACGTGCCTATTTTACGGAGTTTGCTTACTTTATGGAACATAAATTAGTCAGCTAGTTCCGCACTAATTTTATTTATTGATGAAGAGGCAATATGCTCAGGGAAATATTCCTGTAAGGCTTGGCGTAATAAATCCATACCTTCGCCCGTTACAGCCGATAACCAAACGCGAGTAATACGTCCATTTTCATCACGATCGAGACGAGCAGGATGATCATCAAGTTGGTCAATTTTATTACAAACAATTAACTGTGGCACTTCATCTGCGCCAATTTGGTGTAATACATCATTCACATGATAAATTAAATCATCACGATCAGCGGCACCCGCTTCAACAACATGAAGCAACAATGCTGCATCGCGTGTTTCATCGAGCGTTGAACTAAAAGATTCCACCAAACCATGTGGTAGTTTTCTAATAAACCCTACGGTATCAGCCATTACTAAAGCTTGTGTATCGTGTAATTTCATTCGCCGTAAGGTAGGATCTAAGGTCGCAAACAAACGATCATCTGCATATACTTCGGCTGATGTAAGTTTATTAAACAAGGTTGATTTGCCCATATTGGTATAACCCACCAATGACACAACGGGGATCTCTGCACGCTGGCGAGAACGTCTGCCTTGCTCACGTTGTGACTGCACTTTGCCCAAGCGTTTTTTCAGTGACTTAATCCGCTGACCTAATAATCGACGATCCGTTTCTAATTGCGTTTCACCCGGGCCGCGCATACCGATACCGCCTTTTTGCCTTTCAAGATGCGTCCAGCCTCGCACTAAACGTGTCGACATATGTTTTAGCTGTGCTAATTCGACTTGTAATTTACCTTCATGTGATCGTGCTCTGCGCGCAAAAATATCAAGAATAAGACCAGTTCTGGCCAATACGCGACATTCTAATTTTGCTTCTAGATTTCGTTCTTGGCTTGGTGATAATTCATGATTGAAAATAACTAACACAGCATCACTCGCATCAACGTGTTGTTTAATTTCATCAACCTTACCTGTTCCTGCAAAAAACTTTGCATCAGGGCGTTGGCGTTTTCCATGAATAATAGTGGCTATTTCAGCACCGGTTGATTTCACAAGCTCTATAAATTCTAGTTCTGATTCGGCAAAATCAGCAACATTAAAATTGAGGTGAACTAAAACGACCGCTTCTTTTTTGGCGTTCTCATCAAAAGCAGCATTACTATTACGGCGCTCAAACAATTCCATTAATGATTTGCATCCTCAGAACTGATATTGACATTACGTGCCGGTACAATAGTAGAAATAGCGTGTTTATAAACCAATTGATTCACCGTATTTTTCAGCATAATCGCAAATTGATCAAATGAATCAATTTGCCCTTGCAACTTAATACCATTAATTAAATAGATCGATACCGATACATTTTCACGCCGTAAAGCATTCAAAAATGGGTCTTGTAGTGATTGGGCCTTAGCCATAATTATTCTCCTTTTTATTATTATTTTAGAGATGTTTATACTTTTAGTTCTTACTTAAGGAGCCTCTGAATGGCCTAAGTGCTTTTTAGAGTCTCTTTCACATAGCTTACCACTTGCTCGACAGGTAAACCAGAACCACTATCAAACCAAACGCCATCTTGCTGAGCGCGCAACCACGTTAGCTGACGCTTAGCCATCTGCCGTGTTGCAATAATTGCTTTCTCGACCAATGTCTCTTGATCATATTCACCTTCAAGATAAGCCCATGCTTGTCGATAGCCAACAGCACGAATTGCAGGCAAATCCACATGACAATCTTCCCGATCAAATAAAGCCTTAACTTCGTCAATAAATCCGGCTGACATCATATTTTTATATCGCTCAGCTATACGCTGATGTAACACAGCTCTATCTTCAGGGCTGACGATCACTTTTATAACATTATAAGGCAGAGATTGTTGTGTATCTTTTGTAAGCTCGGTCATCGATTGCCCCGTAATTTCATACACTTCTAATGCCCGCTGTATGCGCTGAGGATCGTTAATATGAATACGTGCAGCAGAGACTGGATCAACATTTGAAAGGCGGTCATGCAGGTGTGCCAAACCAAACTGCGCCACCTCGTCTTCTAATTTTGCACGTATTGCAGGATCGGCAGAAGGTAAATCAGAAAGACCTTGCTGCAAGGCTTTAAAATATAGCATCGTGCCACCCACTAATAATGGGATCTTGCCACGAGCCGTAATTTCAGCCATTAAACGTAACGCATCTTCACGAAAATTGCCTGCTGAATATCGCTCGCTAGGATCGATAATATCAACTAAATAATGGGGATAATCGTGTAATATTTCAGGCTTAGGTTTCGCCGTACCGATATCCATACCGCGATAAACTAGTGCCGAATCAACACTGATAATTTCAACAGGAAATTGTTTTGCAACTTCTAAAGCAAGATCCGTCTTGCCTGCCGCCGTCGGCCCCATAATAAAGAGAGCCGGTGGTAAGTTTTCAGTAATGCGGTTCAGGGTTAGCCTTGTTTCATCGTATCAAAGAATTCAGCATTTGTTTTGGTCGCTTTTAAACGATCCATCAAGAATTCCATTGCTTCAATAGGATCCATCGGCGCAAGTAACTTGCGTAAAATCCATAATTTGTGCAAATCTTCAGAATCAGTCAGCAACTCTTCTTTACGCGTACCTGAACGGGTTACATTAATTGCAGGGTAAATACGACGATCAGCCAATTTACGCTCAAGTTGTAATTCCATATTACCGGTACCTTTGAACTCTTCAAAGATAACCTCATCCATACGTGAGCCTGTTTCTACAAGTGCCGTAGCAATAATCGTTAAACTACCGCCCTCTTCAATATTACGAGCCGCACCAAAAAAACGTTTCGGACGTTGCAGTGCATTAGCATCCACACCACCCGTTAAAACCTTACCAGATGACGGAGCAACCGTATTATAAGCACGCGCAAGACGTGTAATAGAATCGAGCAAAATAACCACATCACGTTTGTGTTCAACTAAACGCTTCGCTTTCTCGATGACCATTTCAGCCACTTGCACATGACGTGTTGCTGGTTCATCAAAGGTACTAGAAACAACCTCACCTTTAACAGAACGTTGCATTTCTGTTACTTCTTCAGGGCGTTCATCAATAAGCAATACAATTAAATCGCTATCGGGGTGATTAATCGCAATAGATTGTGCAATATTTTGCAAAATCATCGTTTTACCCGATTTAGGCGGTGCAACAATCAAAGCACGTTGGCCTTTACCAATCGGTGCTGCCAAATCAATCAAACGAGGTGTAATATCTTCCGTACTGCCATTGCCGCGTTCTAAGGTAAAACGGTCATTAGGGAAAAGCGGTGTTAAATTTTCAAAAGGAACTTTGTTTTTTGATTTTTCAGCTGCTTCATAATTAATTTCTTCAACTTTAATTAAAGCAAAATAACGCTCGCTATCTTTAGGCGCTCTAATTTTTCCTGAAATCGTATCACCTGTTCGCAGGCTAAAACGGCGTATTTGGCTAGGTGAAACATAAATATCATCAGGGCCAGAAACATAAGATGCTTCTGGTGAACGTAAAAAACCAAATCCATCTTGAAGCAACTCAAGTACACCGGTTGTTTCTATTTCATCACCTTGTTTAGCATGATGTTTTACGATGGCAAAAATTAAGTCTTGTTTTCGGTTTCGAGCTAAGCCGTCTAGTTTTAATGAAAGCGCAAGCTCCATAAGCTGAGCAGCAGACTGCTTTTTAAGTTCAGTTAATTGCATGTAGTACCTAGTTTGAAATTTTTTATAATAGAAATATTGTGTGCGTGAAAACGCTTAGAATGGGATTATTTTGAGAGGTGTTTTTGAAAGTTGAATGCATAATAACAACTAATTCTAGGGGTGTCTAGTTTTTGAAGCTAAAACTATGAACTAAAGCCAATCAACCGTATCTTAGGCTAGTTATACCAGCCATTTATTCGTATCACAAAATGATACGATTAGCTTGCTTTTACGTATCATCCTGAATATTAAAACCCCGTTGCCGTGCTTTCCATCAGTCCTGATACAAATACTGCTGAAAACCAACAAAAACTTCACGAATCACCTTAGCAGAACCAAACTCAACCGCCGCATCACTAATAGTATTATATTTAAGCTCAATCATGCTTTTCATCTTGCCAACCGATAATTCGCTCACACCTTCAGTAACATAGCGTTCTAAAATAAAATCAATAAAGGCTTGCTGGTGATATTCAGTGTAATGCTGATTAATTGCTGGCTTAGCGTGTGATACCCGTTGATTGCGTGATTGTGTTTCAGCGGCATAAGCTACATACGCCAACACATCATAAACATCACTGTCTCGCGCATCAATCAACTCTTTCATGCTATTGAGTTTTTCACTGTCATAGCCTGCTTCTGCCAAGTCGTGCAGCAATTTCTCACGGGTATCAGGATCACTCCAAATCTCGCGGAGCTTATCTTCATTTTCAAAAAACTGAGGCAAATCATCAAACATGCGTTCGAGAAATTCTTTTGCCGTAATCGGTTTACCGTCTGCGCTCCAATACATCACCGCTGAAATATGTTGAATTTGCCGTATTTTGCCATCGCTCAGTTTGATAACGATTTTTTCAACTTTTTCGCACACACACGGATTACTGCCACACTCAGCACATTCAACCGCCTCACAAATACAGGGAAACGCCTCACATTGAGGGCAAAGATCAGGCTCACAAACACACGGCTCAACCGCGCATTTTGAACACATTTTTGGACAATTACAGGGTTGAAAACCACACACATCACACATTTCATCGCCACAGCAACACGGCGCATCACCACACACACCACAAGGCAACGGCTCACCATCCCATTCAGGATCAGAAAAATTATAATGCGCCTTTACGAAATCAAAAATTGTGAAAAACTCTTTACCGTCATACATCCGCGTACCTCGGCCAATGATCTGCTTAAACTCAATCATATTATTGCAAGGGCGCATCAACACAATATTACGCACATTACGCGCATCCACACCTGTCGATAACTTGCGTGACGTGGTTAAAATAGTGGGAATGGTTTTCTCATTATCCTGAAATATTTTTAAATCATCCTCACCTGCCGCGCCATCATTTGCCGTCACCCGCACACAATAATTGCTGTTAGTCGTCCAACCTTTTTTCACTGCATATTGATTGATGTAGTCTCGCACCACACCTGCATGGGCTTGGGTGGCACAAAACACCAAAGTTTTATCATTAGGATTAACGCGATCCATCCAATAATGCACGCGTTTTTGTTCACGCGAAAGAATGGTGATAACGCGATTAAAATCACCTTCTTTATACAATTTTCCCGCTTCAGGCTCACCTTGCACTACCCCCCCATCACCCGGCGTATAAATATATTCATCCATCGTGCCGACAATGGGATACACCTTAAACGGCGTTAAAAAACCATCATTAATGCCCTCTTTTAGCGTATAGCTATAAACCGCTTCACCAAAATAGGCATAGGTATCCACATTATCCTTGCGTTTAGGCGTTGCGGTTAAACCCAATTGAACCGCAGGTGAAAAATAATCTAAAATCCCGCGCCAGTTGCCCTCGTCATTCGCCCCGCCTCGGTGACACTCATCAATAATGATGAAATCAAAAAAGTCTTCAGGATATTCACCAAAATACGGCGCATCATTCCCCGCCTCATCGGTGCCTGACATAAAGGTTTGAAAAATCGTAAAAAACACACTGGCATTTTTAGGCACACGGCCTTTCTTTTTAATCTCACTCGGCTCAATCCGCACAATGGCATCATCCCCAAACGGGGCGAAATCATTAAACGCTTGATTGGCTAAAATATTACGATCGGCTAAAAATAAAATACGTGGCCGGCGTTTGGCATTATCGGGCGCTGTCTGTGCCGACAAACTCCAGCGACTATGAAATAACTTCCATGCGATTTGAAAAGCAATACAGGTTTTTCCCGTTCCCGTTGCCAAGGTCAATAAAAGTCGTTGCTGGCCTGCGGCAATTGCATCCAGTGCATTATTAATGGCATTTTCTTGATAATAACGCGGTGTCCAATCGCCTTTACATTCAAACGGAATAGTCGAAAAACGATCACGCCAAATAGTTTTAAACGCTGGTGCCTGTTTATCTTGCTGGTCAAACGTCAAAGACCATAACGCCTGTGGCGATAAATAGTGCTCAACTAATGATTCTTCACCTGTCAGTCTATCAATTTGATAAATCTCATGGCCATTCGTGGCATACGCAATGCGACACTGCAAACGCGCGGCATAATCTTTGGCTTGGCGCACGCCTTCGCTATAACTCAAGGCTTCTTTTTTAGCTTCAACCGCAGCTAACTTGCGGCCTTTATAGACCAACACATAATCACTAGCGACCTGCGCACCGCGTTTGCCACCCGTTAAAATACGCCCCGGACAAATTACCTCACGGCGAATAAAGCTCTCTGCCACCTCGCCCCAGCCATCGGCTTTAAGTTTAGGGTCAATTAACTCCGCCCGTGTGTCTGCTTCATTGCGTTGTGCCATGATTAGGGTTCCTTAGCCAACATTGTCATCACCAATCGAATTAACATCTCTTTTTGTTTGGGGTCTGATTCTGCAATAAGCAACGTCAACGCCGCCAAGCCAGTATCATTAATCACCGTTTCACCCCGATCATTTAACAAACGGCCATTACGATGTAAAAAGTCCACAAACAAAAAAGCACCACTGCGTTTATTGCCATCACTAAAGGGATGATTTTTCACCACAAAATAAAGTAAATGTGCCGCTTTGCTTTCAATCGTTGGATAAGCAGGCTCACCAAATACAGATTGCTCAAGATTACCAAATATAGCCGCCAAACCTACCTCACGCACCCGTGCAAATAAGTCCGTTGCCTCACCACGCTCAATCAATGAGGCTTTAAGGGAATATAAACTATCCATTGCCATGTCTACAGTCGGTAATTTCCCACCCACTTGACCCGAAGGCTCATTCAATAAGCCCTCATCATATTGTTGCAACCACAAAAAAGTCTGGGTATAACGGCTGACAATTTCAACCAAACCACTGCCCGCCTCTGCTGTCAGCTCAGGTGATTGTGCCGTTTTACGAATCAAGGCAATAGCTTGTTTTAATTCATCTGCATTCGTATCAAAGCGTTGTCGATTAATCGCATAACCTTCAACTAAATAATCGCGCAAACGCTGGGTAGCCCATTGGCGGAATCTTACACCCTGTGGTGACTTAACACGATAACCAACAGAGATAATGACATCTAGAGAATACAGCGTGACAGGTTTATCCGAATTAGCAATATGCATTTTTTGCATATTACTTTCTTCTTTAAGCTCTCCTTCTTTAAACACATTACGGACATGCCGAGAAATAACCGATTGATCCCGCTCAAACAACCCCACTAATTGCGCCTGAGTTAGCCACACTGTATTTTTATCACCATCTAACCGCACCGCGATTTCATTATCTTCGGTTTGATAAATTAAAATTTCATTAGTCATGCCGCCACGCCTTTGTTTTCTTTAGCTAACATTGTCATCACCAATCGAATTAACTCGTTCCCACGCAAAAACGTTCTCGTTCCCATGCTCCTTTCCCTTCTCGTTCCCACACATAAGCGGACTCGTTCCCACGCTCCTGCGTGGGAATGCATACGTTCTACCATACCCGCACAACCTCCAACAAACCATCCTGCCCAGCATAATCTCTCGCACTCGAATAACGCCAATGCTCCGCCATATCAACATAACCCCGTTTAACAGGGTTATGATGAATATAATCAATTTTTTGTCGCATCATCTCATCCGACTGGATCAACTCAGGGTGAACGCCCTCTTGCCAGAATTGATGTTGCCGATCTGTTTTATGGGCTTTTTTATAAAAAGCTAACTGATCCAGAATTGTCTTTATATTTTTCTGTTGCAAATAGGCTAGGATTTGCCGTGCCGTATAGGATTTAAAACGGGCAATGTCTTTATCTAATGCGTCGCTTTGTGCAATTAAGTGTAGATGGTTTTCTAAAATAACATATGCATGTAATTGTAAGCCTTCTGCACTTAGATGGCGTAGTGAATTGAGCAGGATGTCTACCGTTGCCTTTTGTGTGAATACGGGGATCCAGTGGAGAATGGTCAGCGTCATAAAGTGCGGCTGATCGGCTTGGATGAATTTATAGCGGCTTCTGCCCATTTGTTTAGCCTATGCGTTCCCACGCAGGAGCGTGGGATCGAGAGTGGCTGGGAGCAACGAGGGTGGCTGGGCGAGTTGAATCGAGAGTGGAAGGCCGCGTGGAATCGACAAAACCACACCGCCTCGTTCCCATGCTCCTGCGTGAGAATGCCTGCCGTCTTGCCCTGCTTATCGCCACACGGGGCTTGGTTTTATGTTGATTGGCGCAAGTTTGCATTATGCCGCCACGCCTTTGTTTTCTTTGGTCAGCTCACCGGTGAAGGCTTTTTGTAGGATGGATTTCCTCGTTCCCATGCTCCTGCGTGGGAATGCCTGCCGACTTGCCCAGCTTATCGCCACTCTGGGCTTGGCTTTATGTTGATTGGCGCAAGTTTGCATTATGCCGCCGCGCCTTTGCTTTCTTTGGTCAGCTCACCGGTGAAGGCTTTTTGTAGGATGGATTTCCTCGTTCCCATGCTCCTGCGTGGGAATGCCTGCCGACTTGCCCTGATTATCGCCACACTGGGCTTGGCTTTATGTTGATTGACACAAGTTTGCATTATGCCGCCACGCCTTTGTTTTCTTTGGTTAGCTCACCGGTAAAGGCTTTTTGTAGGATGGATTTTTTTAGTTGGTCTAGATTGTCTAATTTATTTTGATAGATTTGTTCGATTCTAGAAACATTTAGAGCTAATTTTTCAATTTTCGCTACAAAGTGTAATTGCTGCTCTAAGGATGGATAGAAAATTTTATGCTCTGCAATGAAATCTTTAGAGACACGTTTATGCCCAACGGCACCAGACATTAATTTTTTACCTTTATCTATAAATTCTTGTTGGGAAAGATAGTAATATAAAAAATCCGGATCAAGTAAAGAACCACATCTAAAAACAATATATTCACTAGAACCAAAACCAACACCATTGGTTAGTCCTCTCGCAAGCCCCAATTTCCCATTTTCAAAACATGGCGTAATCTTGGCAAGAAGAACATCGTTTTCAGCAAAGTATGTGTAACTTCCTGTGACATCTTTTAGCTCTCTATTCTGGTCAAGGTTTAAATCTTTTTTCTTAATCCCCATTGCATTCATAGGAACAAAGGAAACTAGATCATTATCATTTAATAATTCTTTTGCTTCTTTTTTAGGTGGCTTTATTTGGCACAGTTCGGATAATGTTCCAGAAACCCACCCCTCACCACGCTGGCTAAAGATTTGCTGTAAATAGCTTTCAAACAGTTCACGGGCATTGTTGAGCTTTTGTTGTGCATTGGCGCGGGCTTGGTCGATTTCCGCAAAGGCTTGGTCGAGAATAGCGACGATGCGTTTTTGTTCGTCAAGACTGACGTATGAAAAACTTAAAGCTTCAATTTGAGCTTTATTTATTGAAGCAAAAACTGCACCTTCGTTACCTGTTATTTCTTCCTGCTTAGAGAGCAAATAATAGAAAAGAAAGTCTTGGTTTAACTCTTTTATCGGGCGTATTGCTGCTAAACCGCGTCCAATACAAATATCTTGGGTTGAAAAATTTATAGGTCCTACTGGTGCTCGGACTGACATCAAAATATCACCAGCCCTAGCTTTTTTCGTCACTTTGGTAGTCCATTTTTTTGGCTCACCGATATAGCGGCTACCAAACTCTTTTTTTCCTTGATAGAAAGGTAAACCTTCCGCCTTATCATTATAATATTTTCCCTCTGGAGATTGACCAGCAATGACTTCACAGTAGTCTCCAAGTTTTTCATTCGACCACTCCATCACAACACACCCCAAACACACCTAAGCACCACTCTCTCGTTCCCACGCTCCTGCGTGGGAATGCATACCGCACTATGGGTTACCACGCAGGAGCGTGGGAACCAGTTGTTGCCGTTGGGTTTATTACCGTTGTGTTTATTGTGTTTAATCAGCCTCATCCCAGTAGCCCCTGAATACGCCCAAGAATCACTTCGCTCTCTTTATCTAAGGCGATAATTTCTTCAATAATCGCTGTGGGGTCGCGTAGCGGTGCGGCTTCTGGTGCATTGGGGTTTTTGACGGATAGATCCCATTCTCCCCCTTCGGCAAGCTCAGGGACGGGGATAGTCCATGACTGGTCGGAATCTGCAAAGGTTTTTTGCAACTCAACAAATTCTTTTAAATCAGCATCATTTAGCGGATTGGTTTTGCCTAAGCTACGCCCGGGATCTAGCTGGTAATACCAGATTTTTTGGGTCGGCTCGCCTTTGCTGAAAAATAACACCACGGTTTTTACCCCTGCGCCTAAAAAGGTTTTGGCGGGGCAATCTAATATGGTGTGTAGATTACAATTTTCTAGCAGTTCTTTACGCAGGGCAATGGCGGCATTGTCGGTGTTGGATAAAAAGGTGTTTTTAATGACTATGGCGGCGCGGCCACCGGGTTTGAGCATTTTGATAAAGTGTTGCAAGAACAGAAAAGCGGTTTCCCCTGTTTTAATGGCGAAGTTTTGTTGCACTTCTTTACGCTCTTTGCCGCCAAACGGTGGGTTGGCGAGAATAATATCCTGTTGCTGGCTGGGTTGAATATCAGCTAAGTTTTCAGCCAAGGTGTTGGTGTGTAGGACATTGGGCGCCTCTATGCCATGTAATATCATATTCATGATGGCAATCACATAGGCGAGTGACTTTTTCTCTTTGGCGTAAAAGGTGTGTTCTTGTAGTGTGGTTAAATCACTGGTGGACAGTTGTGTTTTATCTTTGCCGCCTTGGCGTAAGTATTCATAGGCTTCACATAAAAAGCCGGCTGAGCCTGCCGCGCCATCGTAAATGGTTTCGCCTATTTGCGGTTGCAAGACATCAATCATGGCGCGAATTAAGGGGCGCGGGGTGTAATATTCGCCGCCATTGTGCCCGGCATTGCCCATGTTTTTTATTTTGCTTTCATACAGGTGCGAGAGTTCATGTTTTTCGGCTTGGCTGCGAAAGCGCAGTTCATCGACTTTTTCTAAGGCATCGCGCAGCGAATAACCGCTTTGAATTTTGTTTTTAATTTCACCAAAGATTTCACCAATTTTATATTCAATGGTGTTGGCATTATCGGCGCGTTGTTTAAAGGCTTTGAGATAGGGGAACAGTTCTCCATCGACATAATCCATTAAATCATCACCGGTTAAGGCGCTGTTGTGGTCAAAATTGCCGTTTGCATCTTTTGGCGCTGCCCAGTTGCCCCAGCGGTGTTGCTGATCAATTATATAGTTGTATTGTTTGCCTAATAATTCGGCTTCTAATGATTTTTCATATTCCAGATCATCCAGATATTTTAGGAATAACATCCATGAGGTTTGCTCGGTGTAATCCAGCTCGCTAGAACAGCCTGCGTCTTTGTGGAGGATGTCGTCTATGTTTTTGAATACTTGTTCGAACATGGTGAGTTGTTATGTCCCTGTTGCTGGCGGTTAAATGGCAATAACTTTAGCATAAAAAGTGGGTGATTCCCCATAGGTGTATGGGAAATATGCCTTTACTTTAAATAAAATACGTTTTGCGTAGTGTGACTACGACTATCTGCATTATTTTAATGGTGAAGTTGGGTGTATACCCGTGATTATTCAATCTGTAGCTTTTGGATCATCCGTCACTCCGGCATGTTTTAAGCCTGAGTCTAGTTTTTGAGAAGAAGATTCCGGCTAAAAGCATGCCGGAATGACGGTTTATTTAGTGTGACTACGACTCTTTGCACTATTTTAATGGTGTGTGGAGTTATTTTGAGTAGTGTGGTGGGAATTATTCGGCACTTCGTGTGCCTCACCCCTTCGGGGCCGCCCTATCGGGCGTTGAAATTTGGGGCGGGAATTGCTCAGCTCATCCCTGAGCTTCGGCCTGCGGCTCATCCTATCGGATGACCAAAATTGTTTATCTCCAAGGATGGAGTGTATGCAGAAGCAATGTATGGAACATTGCCTGTCCTGACAATTTTGTGAACCCAGCGGGTTAGATTCAACGGCGTATCGACCAAACAAAAAAACCACCCGATGGGTGGCTTTTATGTTTGGTGGAGACGGCGGGAATCGAACCCGCGTCCGCAAATCCTCCGCTTTCGGATCTACATGTTTAGTTCATCTATTAATTTAACCCTACGCTACCCGATGAACAGGGAAAACGTAAAGCGATCTTGTAAGATTTCAGTCTATCAGTGCCAAGCACACGTCAAGCTTGTCTTATGAGAGTCGACCCCTGATACCAAACGCATAAGCACGGCTTTGGTCAGAGGCTAGCAAGCCTAGGCTGCTAGGGCGTAGTTGTTATCGTTTGCAACTATCATTTTGTCAGTCTGTTTTACGAGAAGAACCAACATACTCGACATGCACCTTAAGTTTTGTAACCCACGTCGAAGCCAGGTCGTCCCCTAAAGTTTCTGCTAATACGATTTTTAGCAG